>ERZ780141.275-NODE-275-length-41556-cov-10.623672_pt1 | contig 41556 bp, 37 predicted proteins | sample MGYA00433080_ERZ780141 | MGnify/ENA primary metagenome ERZ780141 (study PRJEB29588, sample SAMEA2154047) | human gut metagenome | biome: human gut; feature: human-associated habitat; material: faeces | place: Denmark | collected 2008/2010 ... | reverse complement strand
AGTGTTTTTCATAGTTTTACCCCGAAATTCGTTGCACTTCTATTTGGACACTGCACCATACGCAAATGATGTAATGAGCATTCATGGCTTTGTTGTTCCATTTTTTATTAGTAGATTTGTATATAAAAAATTCTACGAATGTCTAATTTAGAAAGTTCACAAAATAATATTAAGGTTAGCGTATTAGTCCTCACATATAATCAAGAAAAATATGTGGATGATGCGTTACAAAGCGTATTGCACCAACGTACAGATTTCTCTTATGAAGTTGTTGTTGGTGATGATTGCAGCAAGGATGGCACAGTAAAGCGATTAGAGAGTTGGCAAAAAAAGTATCCTGAAAAGGTGCGCATCTTGAAATCTGATAAAAATCAGGGGCTACTGCCAAATTTCATTCGCACATTCAATTCTTGCAAAGGACAATATGTGGCAATTTGTGAAGGAGATGACTATTGGATAGATAAAGAAAAGCTGCAGCGTCAAGCCGATATTTTAGACAACAACCCGCAATATAACACATGTATTCATAGGGTTGTGAACTATTATGAAGATACAAATGAAAAGAGCCTTAGCAATGGCAATCAAAAAGCGATAAACAATATAGTTGATTTGGCGAAATCAAATTTCATTACGAATGTTTCTGCGATGTTTCGTGCCAAATTGGTGAACAACCTTCCTGATTGGTTTCCCACTGTTGGCACATACGATTATGCTCTGCATATGCTGAATGCTGAAGATGGCGATATATATTATATGGAAAAGCCGATGGCAATATATCGTAAACATGCTGGCGCAATCTGGAGCAAGAACAAAGTCTCCTCTCAATTGTTGCTTTCGATGCAGGTCCGCGAACCGCTTTTGAAACATTTCCAATCACGCAATAAGGAAGTGTTTGACACACTGCTTCTATCGTATAAAGCTTGTGCGTACGCATTAATCAATCACTATGATGATAATGGCGATTGTAATGGCATGGAGGAAATAGAGCGGCGTATCATAGCCATTTATCCAGAAATCACAACTGCAGAAATTGAGCAAGAATGTGCATCAATGGCTGTTATAAAAAAGAGTTTAAAACAAAAGATTTTCATGAGATGTAAAAAACTTCGTGGCTTGGCTTCGCGTTTCATTCCTGTTCCAAAACCTGCGTAATATAGCTATGAGAGAATCAGTATTTCGATTTAAAAAATTCTCATTGCATCACAATTTGTGCCCAATGCCAATTTCCACCGATGGTGTTTTGCTTGGCGCTTGGGCTGATGTCTGTGACACGAAGAATGTACTTGATATAGGCACTGGTTGTGGATTGATTGCATTGATGATTGCTCAGCGTAATCAAGATGCTGCGATTGATGCTATTGACATACATCCTGGTGCAATACAGCAGGCTACGCAGAATTTTAACGAATCTCCGTGGAGTAATCGACTAAATTGCGATCTGACAGATTTTTTAGAATATGCCGTGTTAACAAATAAAACATTCGATTTGATCGTTTCGAATCCTCCATTTTATACAGAAGACACTAAATCGCCTGATGTAGCGCGGGCTAATGCTCGTAATGCGAGTTCTCTCCCACTCAATCATTTAATCGAAGGTGCAGCAAAAATGTTAAATCCAAATGGAAGATTGTGCTTGATAACTCCGGCTTCTATTAAAGACGATATTGAGGAGGCAGCATTGAAGGCGGGTTTGTATGTTCATCGCACAACTTTCGTTAATCCTACGCCCGACTTAACGCCTCACAGAATATTGTGGCAATTGGGCAATGAGAAACGCGACAAAGATATAGATGAGTTAACAATCGAGATTTCTCGACACGTATATACTCAGGATTATATAAATCTCACAAAGGATTTTTACTTAAAGATGTAAATTTTAAAAGCGGCATAATGAATCTCATTACGCCGCTTTACATATCATATTAGTCTGTATTATGAATAGTCTTTCCAAGGCTTAATTTCGATGTCCTCAAGGCTAAGGTCGCAGAATGCGTCGATAAATGCACTTGCAAGTCTTGCATTTGTAAGCAATGGAATGTTCAAGTCGACAGAAGCACGACGAATTTTATATCCGTTGCTCAACTCAGTACTTGTGAGGTTCTTCGGGATATTCACTACCATATCAACCTTCTTGCGGTGCAATAGATCGAGAGCTTGTGGCTCTTGATCGGCTTCTGTTGGCCAATATGCACGTATAGCAGGCACACCATTATCGTTTAGATACTTTTGTGTTCCACCTGTTGCATAAAGCATATAACCCTTCTTATGAAGTTTGATCGCGCTATCGAGCAATGCAGCCTTTTGTTTTGCTCCACCAGTACTTAGCAGGACTCCGCGCTCAGGGATTCTGTGTCCTACTGACAACATAGCTTTGAGTAATGCTTCGCTTGTGTTTTCTCCAAGACAACCTACTTCACCGGTTGACGACATGTCTACGCCAAGAACTGGATCTGCGCCTTGAAGACGAGAAAATGAGAATTGCGATGCCTTAATACCCACATAATCAAGGTCGAACGCGCTCTTGTTTGGCTTCTCTACTGGTATGCCAAGCATAATCTTTGTAGCAAGATCAATAAAGTTAATTTTCAATACTTTGCTCACAAATGGGAAGCTTCGAGAAGCACGAAGGTTACATTCGATTACTTTAATATCATTGTTTTTCGCAAGATATTGAATATTGAATGGACCGCTAATGTTAAGTGCTTTAGCAATTTGACCGCTTATCTTCTTGATCCTTCGGATTGTTTCAACATACAATTTTTGAGGAGGAAATTGAATTGTAGCGTCGCCAGAGTGAACACCGGCAAATTCGATGTGCTCAGAGATAGCATACAATTTGATGTCACCATTTTGCGCTACAGCATCAAATTCCACTTCCTTAGCGCCTTGAATAAAAGCACTTACTACTACAGGATGCTTCTTTGATACGTTTGCTGCAAGACGAAGGAATCTCTCCAATTCATCATCATTTGAACATACGTTCATAGCAGCGCCCGATAAAACATATGAAGGTCTAACCAAAACCGGATAACCCACTTGTTCTACGAAGCTGTAGATATCGTTCATTGATGTCAATTCACGCCATGCTGGTTGGTCAATGCCTAGTCCATCAAGCATTGAAGAGAATTTATGGCGGTCTTCGGCATTGTCGATGCTTTGTGCAGTAGTTCCGAGAATATTTACACCGCATTGATCAAGACGGATAGCCAAATTGTTTGGAATTTGACCACCTACTGATATGATTGTGCCATGAGGCTGCTCCATATCAATCACGTCCATCACACGCTCAAATGTCAATTCATCGAAATACAGGCGGTCGCACATATCATAGTCGGTAGATACCGTCTCTGGATTGTAATTAATCATTACAGAGCGCCAACCTTCTTTCTTTACAGTTAAGAGTGAATTTACGCTACACCAGTCAAATTCCACTGAGCTACCAATGCGATATGCGCCAGAACCAAGCACTACGATTGATTTGCCGTCATGTTCGTAATCAATGTCGTTTTCTGTGCCGTTATATGTCAGATACAAATAGTTGGTCTGTGCAGGATATTCAGCTGCAAGAGTGTCGATCTGCTTAACAACAGGAAGAATGCCAAGCTTTTTACGCAATGCTCTAACTTCAAGGTTTGCCGCCTCGCCTCGCTCGTTAATCTGTTCTTTTATAACAGCACGGGCAACTTGGAAGTCTGAGAAACCTTGTTCTTTTGCAGTACGCAACAAGTCGGCTGGGATCTCTTCAATGCTGTTGTATTTCGACAATTCTTCGTCAGTTACGATAAGATTTTGCAACTTATATAAGAACCACTTGTCAATCTTAGTCAATTCGTGAATTCTATCAACGTCATAGCCCTTACGGAATGCTGTTTCAATAGCAAAGATGCGTTTATCAGTAGGCTCTTTAAGTGCATTATCAAGGTCGGAAACTTTCATTTCACGATTCTCAATAAAGCCGTGTTTGCCTTGACCAATCATACGCAAACCTTTTTGAATAACTTCTTCGAAAGTGCGGCCGATAGCCATAACTTCACCTACAGACTTCATAGATGAGCCGATTTCTCGACGAACTCCATGGAATTTACCCAAATCCCAACGAGGTATCTTACATACGATGTAGTCAAGAGCAGGTTCGAAGAATGCTGATGTTACCTTTGTAACAGAATTCTTCAAATCAAATAGTCCATAGCCGAGGCCAAGTTTCGCAGCAACAAATGCTAATGGATAACCTGTTGCCTTAGATGCTAATGCCGAACTACGGCTAAGACGTGCGTTGACCTCAATAACTCGATAGTCCATCGACTGAGGGTCGTAAGCATATTGAACGTTACATTCACCTACAATGCCCACGTGGCGAATAATCTTGATTGCCAATTCGCGAAGCATATGGTAGTCATCGTTGGTGAGAGTTTGTGATGGTGCAACCACAATTGATTCGCCTGTATGGATACCAAGTGGGTCAAAATTTTCCATATTACATACGGTGATGCAATTGTCGAATGCGTCACGCACTACTTCATATTCAACTTCTTTCCATCCTTTAAGCGATTTTTCGATAAGAACTTGTGGCGAGAAAGACAACGCTTTTTCTACCAAAGATTCAAGCTCTTCTTGATTGTCACAGAACCCGCTGCCAAGACCACCAAGGGCATATGCCGCACGAACAATCACAGGGTAGCCAAGTTCAGAAGCTGCCTTTATAGCACCTTCCATGTCTTCTACAGCTTCGCTCTTGATTGTTTTAACGTCGATTTCCTCAAGTTTCTTAACGAAAAGTTCGCGGTCCTCGGTGTCCATGATTGCACGGATTGGAGTACCAAGCACTTCTACGTTATATTTTTCGAGAATGTTCTGCTTATACAGTTCAACGCCGCAGTTCAACGCAGTTTGTCCACCAAACGACAGCAAAATGCCATCAGGACGTTCCTTTGCAATTACTTTCTCTACAAAGTAAGGTGTAACAGGCAAGAAATAAATCTTGTCGGCAAAACCTTCGCTTGTTTGCACTGTGGCGATGTTTGGATTTATAAGTACAGTCTCAATGTTTTCTTCCTTTAACGCCTTGAGCGCTTGAGAGCCAGAATAGTCAAATTCTCCCGCTTCACCAATTTTCAACGCTCCAGAACCGAGAATCAATACTTTTTTAATGTTTTCTTTCTTCATAGACTTATGGCATTAAAGCAATTTTACAAATTCATCAAAAATAAACTCAGTGTCAGTAGGGCCACTGCATGCTTCTGGGTGGAATTGAGCAGAGAAGAAAGGCTTGCTCTTATGGCGAATACCCTCGTTTGTTCCGTCATTCATATTTACGAAATATGGTTCCCAATCGCTTCCAATACTGCTGTCGTCAACAGCAAAGCCGTGGTTTTGAGAAGTGATAAAGCACTTGTTTGTGCCCACTTCGCGCACTGGTTGGTTGTGGCTGCGGTGTCCATATTTAAGTTTGTATACTTTCGCGCCAGCTGCCTTAGAAAGCAATTGATTGCCCATACAAATGCCGCATATAGGTTTGTCTGCAGTCAATGCTTTTTTTATATTTTCTACCGTTTCTGTGGCGAAGTCAGGATTGCCAGGGCCGTTAGAGATAAACAGACCATCGTATTCCATATTATTGAAATCATAGTTCCATGGCACTCTTACTACCTTCACGCCTCGCTTCAGCAAACAACGAATAATGTTGCTTTTCACGCCACAATCTACAAGCACTACGGTTTTATCTCCGCTACCATATTCTATCACTTCTTTGCAACTTACTTTTGCAACAAGATTTTCACGGTTTGGGTCATACAGGTCTACTTCTTCGCATCCTTCTACGATTATGCGACCAAGCAAAGAGCCTTTTTCGCGTAAACGCTTTGTGAGAGCTCGTGTATCAATGCCGTAGATACCCACAATATGTTCTGACTTCAACCAATCGCCAAGACTTTGTACGCCCTGCCAGTGGCTGTAATCCCAACTGTAGTCTTGACACACAATTGCCTCTACATGGATTCTTTCACTTTCAAAATTTTTACGGAGCTTGTCAACCATTTCCTCTGAAGGAACACCATAATTGCCTTGTATAGGATAAGTTGTAACCAGAATTTGACCTGAATAAGATGGGTCGGTAAGACTTTCGGGATAGCCCGTCATTGCGGTACTGAAAACCACTTCTCCTGAACATGATTTGTCAAATCCAAACGACTTGCCAACATATTCAGTCCCGTCTTCAAGTTTAAGGATTGCTTTTTTTGTTAATCTCATCGATAGAAAATTATAATTTGTCAACTGGTGGTTATCCAAGAATTACTTCTATCGGGAAAACCATACAAAATTACAACATATATATTATTTTCACAACTCTAACGCCACACTTTTGAAAAATAAAAAAATGAAACTCATTTCTGAATTTCATTTAATGCCTTGACTACTTGCGGCAATACCGCAGAATGATTGTCATTTGTTATGATAATTGTTTTTGAATCGTCGAGCTTAGAATAATCCTGCTTTCTCATTCGTTCCTCCACTTGTTCTTGTGAAAAGCTATTGCGTGCCATCACCCTACTTATTCGAATGTCTTTCGATGCATCGACAAGCCAAATATGGTTACACATTTTGTCGATGCCGCTTTCTTGTGGGAGCGCCGTTTCAACAAAGTATAATTTGCTTTTGCTTTCTGACAATCGTTGGTTTATATCTTCTTTAACGGCTGGGTGTACAATTCCGTTTATAGTGTTCAGTGACGTTTTATCTCGAAAAATTATGTCACTAAGACGCCGTCTATTAATCTCTCCATTTGAGGAAACGACTTCGGATCCGAATGCATCAATCAACTGTGACTGTATCCTCGTTGACGTATTCATTAGTAGTTTTGCATTCGAGTCGCAATCATAAACATCATAACCAAGCAGACGTAATATGTGTGACACGACGCTTTTCCCACTGCCAATGCCACCGACAATTGCTATTGTTTTTTTCATTGATTGTTTCGTTCGATAATATATTCTACGCTATCAATATCAAGCGACACATTTTTATAAATCATAGGCACTTCACCTATGCGTATTTCCACTTTATCAGCCTTTGGAGAATAAAGGATATCGTTATAATCGACAATTGCAGATATGCGCTTGTCGGAGTTGTTATATTGGCTTTTTGGTACCAAATATGACACTCTCACGGTATTTGGAAACGTAACCACGTTAATATTGTCGGGCTTGTTCTTAACCACTACAGGTATGGTGCGTACGCGCTTGATAAGCTTCTCTACAGGTACCATCAAAGTGATTTCTCTTGGAACTACTCTCACACCCTTTATAGGAGAAATTGCCACTTTTCTGTAAAGTGTGTCGCGCAATTCTTTTTCATCAACATGATATGTATAGACCTCTGATATGTCGGTTATATTATCATGGTCGCCATAGACATACACTGAATCGCTCGACAATTCAATGTTGCCTACTATTTCATATTGCATATTGGCTTGTGCAGAGAAATCTAAGATGATAGGCACTTGCTTATAATCTCGTCTTGAATCAACATAGTGCAACGAAATAGAATCTGGCATGATGCTATTTATCATGGATTCCTTACTGTATTTTTCCCTAACAAGCGCACTCATTTGCCGCAAGTTGATTCTGAATGTGCCATTGCCTAAATCAAAATCAGAAAAATTAATGGAAATTTTTGTTGTACGCTTAAACATCTCATTAATACCCGTTTCTCTGATTGACACATTGATTTTATGGGGTGGATCGGAAATAAACATCACAGAGTCAGGAATGTTTACAATCTCAAATGGCAACTCCACGTCATGCACAGTGAGTTTGTTTGCGGAGTTGAAAAGCCAAAAAACCGACGATACGGCCACAAACGCCAAATACATATAAAACTTCTTTGCAGTTGAGCTTTTGAGAATATCCTTAATTCTATTTGTTATAACCGATTTCTCCATATTTCAGAATTATAAAAATAAAAGCCATTCAATGCAATTTTGATTTACACAGAATGGCCTATATCGTAATTATTCGAAGTTACTTAGCTGCAGCGTTGCCGTTGTTGGCTTGGTTTTCGCTTGCATCTTGAACACTTTGGTAAATCGAACCTTTGTCAATGCGAATTTTTACATTTTCTGCAATTTCCAAGATTATAGTGTTCTTCTCTTCTTCAATTTCACGGATTTTTCCGTAAATGCCGCCTGCGGTTACCACTCTGTCGCCTTTCTTAAGAGAGTCGCGGAATTTTCTAATTTCTTTTTGCTTCTTAGATTGTGGGCGAATGATAAAGAAATAGAATATTGCAATTAGGGCAACAATCATGATTATATTTCCCATTCCGCCCATTGCGCCTGGTGCAGATTCTAATAAAATGTTTAGTAGTGTCATAGTTTATCGTTTTAGTCTTTTACAATTATTCGTTTTGCTTTTAAATCTCTTACTATTGCATTTAAGATGCCATTTACGAATGTTCCGCTCTTTGGTGTGCTATAATATTTCGCCAATTCGATGTATTCGTTGAGAGATACAGATGTTGGGATTGACAGGAAGCCCTTGATTTCGGCGAGACAAACATCCATAATCACTCTATCCATGAATGCAATACGCTCAACATCCCATTTGTCGGTTACGAATTCGTCAATCAATTTATCATTTTCAGATTTAGATTCAACAGCCTTCATGAGCAATTTTTTGCCAAATTCGCTGTCTTCTTCATCTTTAAACATTGGCAAGATAGGCTCTTTTTCATTTTCTTGAAAGCGACGAATTGTTTTCAATACGAATGTTCCCATTGTGTCTAAATCGTCGTTCCAATAAACCGACTTGCTCTCGAGAATGTCTGCCAAACTATCATCTGGTAGCACTACTTGTTTCATCAATTGTTTCCACACTTCACAATCGTTGTTGTAGTTGGTGCTATCTGCAGCCATATAGTTGGTGTATAATTCCGAACGGACAATTTTGTCAAGCATAAGTTTCAAGAATATGTCGTCATTCTTCCAAGACAATTTGTTCTCACTGATGTAGTCTTGCAAAGTTTCGTCAGCTTTTAGTTTTGCGACAAATTGATTTTCAACGAATCGCATATTAGGATTGAGATCCTCTTCGCTTGGCAAATATTTGTTCTTTGCATCATCAAGGCGACGATCTTGCAGATCAGTAAGTTCAATCATCAGCAACAGCAGATAATTGTATAATTCGTATGATTTATCGAAACTCTTCGACAATTGCATCAATGCGTTTCTAAGTGTTGTATCCTCTTGAGTCAAAAGGTAAGAATACAAATTTTGAATGACCTTTATTCGTATAAGTGTTCTATTTATCATAAAATTTTATTTTATGCAAAGTTACACAAAACAATGCGTTTATAAAAATATAGTAATTTATAAATTGCTGTTTTGATTGTCATTTAATCTTTGGCGCACCACCTCATACATCATTACGCCGCCAGCTACAGAAACATTTAGAGAATTGATATTGCCAAATTCCGGTATCGAAACAAAGTTGTCGCAGAGCTTCAGCAAGTCTTTTGAAATGCCTTTGTCCTCCGCACCAAGTATTAGCGCTACTGGACCAGTATAGTCAACTTTAGTGTAGTTTACCGAACTCTTCTCTGATGCACCAATCACTTTGTATCCGCTATTATGTAGCGTCTTCACTGCATTAACAAGGTTTTTCTCTCTACATACAGGCACATAATTAAGAGCTCCCGCTGATGTTTTAACTGCATCAGCATTTACGCTCACGCTATTCTTTTCAGGAATAACAATCGCATTTACGCCGGCGCAGTCACAAGTCCGTGCAATCGCACCAAAATTACGTACGTCGGTAATACCGTCAAGGACAACAACAAAAGGGTTTAATCCTTCCTCATAGAATACAGGCACAACGTCGTCAAGCTTATAGTATGTCACAGCCGACAAAAATGCGATAACGCCTTGGTGGTTCTTGCGAGTTATTCTGTTGATTTTCTCAATTGGCACTCGTTGCACGGGTATGTGCATTTCTTTAACTAAAGCAAACAATTCTGATATCAACTCGCCATTAATGTCTTTTTTTATTAATAGTTTGTCGATTTCTTTTCCTGATTGTATTGCCTCTATAACGGCTCTAATGCCGAATATATATTGGTCTTTTTCTATCATATCGTTAGTTTAAATTATTTTTCAATAGCGCTTTCGCGTTTTCAATTGCCGAATGGGTGATTTCTGAACCACTAAGCATTCCTGCAATCTCATTTATTCTTTCCGTTGAATCGAGTTGCTTAACAGAAGTGATAGTGGCATCTTCCACATCTGTCTTAAACACTTTTATGTGATTATTCCCCAATGCAGCAACCTGTGGCAAGTGAGTAATTGCTATCACTTGTATTCTTTGAGACAATTCTTTCATCATCTCACCTATCTTAGCAGCGACATCTCCCGATACGCCGGTGTCTACTTCGTCGAATATTATCGTTGGCAGATTCATGCACTTTGCAATAATAGTCTTTATGGAAAGCATCAATCGTGACAACTCTCCACCAGATGCTGTTGCTTCTACAGGCATAAGTGCTTGGTTCTTATTGAATGCAACCATATAATTTACCGAATCACTTCCCGTGGAAGATAATTCTTGTGATGTAAATGAGACTTCAAAATGCATGTTTTTCAGTCCCAATGGAGCACAAAGCAGTGTTAACTCTTGGGCAAACTTTTTAGCCACATCCTTTCGTTGCTTTGACAAATCAGAGGCAAGATGCATGCATTCATTGTACAACTTATCTGATTTTGCCCGCAATGCATTTATATGCTCGTCAGAATTGTCTATTTTTTCAATTTTTTCTTCCAATTCGCATTGGAAACGTAGCAATTCATCTACTGATCTTACTCCATGCTTTGTTTCAAGCGAATATATGGTGTTAAGGCGTTCGTTTATTCTATCAAGTTCTGTCGGGTCGCAGTCAAGTCCTTCTTGGCTTGATGAAATAACGCTTGACAAATCCTTCAATTCAATCAGAGTGCTTTCAAGACGTTCTACGCAATCCGATAAAGATTCCATATATTCTGATGCGTTAGACAAGCTCTTTATGGCTGTACGCAACCCACTTATAATCGAGTTGTCCTCACCGTTAAGCATATCATCGGCTGTCCAGAGCGACTCTTTTATCTCTGAAAGATTTGATAATTTTTTTTGTTCAGCCTCAAGTGCAACGTCTTCGCCTGGCACCAACTTTAGTGGTTTCAATTGATTGAGTTGGAAACGGATATAATCCTCCTCGTCCTTGCTTTTGCGATAATCTCTCTCGGAATTGTCCAACTCTTTTTTTGCCGCAAGATATTCCTTGTATTTCGTTTTATAGGTAGACAGTAGTGATGAGTTTCCGACAAGATTATCAATCACACTCAGTTGATAAGATTGTTTCGAAATCAAGAGGTTGCTGTGTTGTGAATGTATATCAATCAGATTGATAGACAACTCTTTCATCAATCCTACAGACACAGGAGAGTCGTTAATGAAGGCGCGTGAACGACCGCTTGCAGAGAACTCTTTTCTTAGAATGCATTCTTCTGGAAAATAATCAATGTCGTTTTCTTCGAAAAAATCCTTGAGATCATAATCCCTTATATCAAATGTGGCTTCGATGACAGATTTCTTTTCTTTGTCGCGAATTGATTTAATATCGGCCCTCTCTCCCAATATTAGCGACAATGCCCCCATTATGATAGATTTTCCGGCACCTGTTTCACCCGTTATAATAGTCAAGCCTTTATTGAACTCAATAACTACATGGTCGATAAGCGCATAATTTGATATGTCAAGTCGTGAGAGCATGTCCTTTAGTTTTGCTGAGTTTGTTCTTCTTTAATTTTCTTCAGACGAGTAGTTTCTGTTGGATATAGTACCTTTAAGATTTCATAAACTTCATCCCTTTCGGTCTTTGAAGCTTTAGAATATACATTGACGAGTTCATCCAATTTGGCATCCTTAAACATCGAAAGGCACACCGACATCGGAGCAATATCATATATTGACTGAAGCGTTGAAATGGTTTGCGTAATTATTGATCGTCCTTTGTCGGGGCTAACAACCATCTCGTCCAGTCCCTTGCGATGATACTTGTAAAGTATATCTCGTATGCCCGAAGTTGTTTTGTCGGTGTATGCACTCAAAACCGAACTGCGGTTTTTTGTGTCTTCAAATGCTTTCCATCCGCTTTCTCCTTCACTCTGTGCCATTCTTACAATATTTTCCGCCTTGTCATAATATGGATCTCCCCCATTTGGAGAAAATGTATCGAAATCCATCGCGATTATAAGGTAGGCATAAAAGTTAAGGATGCCTGTAAGATTGCCTTCCCAACTCACGTCGGAAAACACAAGGGGTTGATTCAACTCATAGGTGAAATCCACCTTTGTGTCTTTGAAATTTATAATTGTAGTTGTGTAGCTACTATTATATACTGGGCGGAGGGATTGTATTTGCAGATCTCCCGAAATGTTGGGCTCTTCATATGAATTGATTGTCAGATACAATCTACATTCAATTTTTTCATTGGTTGAAAACTGTGCTTCTGTCCACTTCTGTGTGTTGATATAGTCAGAGATGGCTGATTGCAACGTGTTGAACACTTCTTTGTTCACATTTTGAACTTTATCTGCGTTCACCTCTACTTTACAATTCAACTCTTGCGACATTGCACATTCGCACCATAGCGCAAGAATTATAGTTGTAAATAATATTTTTAAGGGTCGCATCATACCTCGTCACTAACTAATTCAAATCACAAATTTTTCGATTGAAGTCGCAAATTGGTCAGCACATTCTTTGTGTCCTGAGGAAAATCTCCCTGCATCATCCAGCCATAGTATCCAGGGTCTTTTTCGAGCACACAGAGCACAGGTTGACCCTTGTACTTGCCGAAATTAAATACCGGAACTCTCTTCTCATCATATATAAAGCGACCGGCTAAATCGACATTCTTGTTTTGAGTAGAAAACTCTGAAAGGAATTCCACATCGTTTTTCAAGTTGTCGTAGTGGTCAAGTTGCGCCTTTAGCACCTCGTATGTCGCACGAGTGTCAGCGTTTGCTGAATGCGCTGCTTCGAGGTCTTTGTTGCAATAAAACTTATATGCGGCCACGAGCGTGCGTTGTTCCATCTTATGGAAGATCGTTTGCACATCCACAAAATGACACTTTGTGTAATCAAAATTCACACCCGCGTTCAAGAATTCTTCGATAAGTAGCGGCACATCAAAGCGGTTGCTATTGTAGCCCGCAATATCACTACCCTCAAAGATTTTGGCGATTTCCTTTGCCTTCTCCTTGAAAGTTGGACAATCTGCAACGTCGGCATCTGTGATGTGATGAATGGCTGTAGCCTGTTCCGGAATATGCATTCCTGGATTGAAGCGTAATGTATTTTCCGTCTCCGTTCCGTTTGGAAAAACCTTGACGTAACTCAATTCCACGATTTTATCATGTGAATAGTTTACGCCCGTGGTTTCCAAATCAAAAAACACCAACGGTTTCTTAAGATTTAATTCCATCTCTATACCGAATTATATCATCATTGGCATAAGCAGAACGAGCAAATCTTCGCCTTCTTCTTGCTTTTCTGGTTCAAAAATGCCAGCGCGAGATGAGTCAGAAAGCATTATGGTAACAGTATCGTTGTTGATATTGTCGAGCACCTCAATGATGCGAGTCTTATTGAAGCCCATAATCAAATTGTCGCCAGAGTAATCGCAAGGAATGGTTTCTTCAGCCAACGTTGAATAGTCAACATCTTCAGCCTTGAGGAAGATTTCGTTTTGACGGAATTCAAACTTGATAAGACCGCCTTGGCTTGCAAACACTGATACGCGGCGAATAGCAGCAAGCAATGTTTCTCGATCTATTGATAGTTGATTAGGGTTCTCAACTGGGATAACAGAGTTGTATTTTGGATACTTGCCGTTCACGAATCGGCAATTCAAAGTATAATCTTCTGTTGTGAATGTTGCACACTTTGAATCAATTGTTACAGCAACGTTGCCGGCTTCCTTAGCGAAAATGTTAGCAATAATTGACGCAGGCTTTGTAGGAAGAATAAACGACGCTTCAAGTCCGGTTTGTGTTCTAAAATTCTTATATCTCACCAATTTGTGAGTATCTGATGCAACAAACACGATTTCCTCCGGTTTGATATCCCAAAGGATACCCATCATAACAGGACGAAGGTCTTCTGTACCAACAGCGAAGATTGTTTGGTTTATGCCCTTAACGATTTCCTTTGCAGGAATTGCAAATGTAAGAGAGTCAGAATCATTCAACGCCTTTTGTGGAAATTCATTGCCGTTGATGCCGATGAAATTAAACTTACCATTCATATAGTAAATGTTGATTTCAAGGTTATTGTCGTCAATCTCAAATTTCAAACCTTGTTCAGGCAACTCCTTCAAGAGTTCGTTTAGACGCTTTGCGTTTACAGCAAACTTGCCCTCTCCTTCTGCATCGTTTACCACAATGCGGGTCTTCAGGGTTGTATCAGAGTCGCTACCAGTAATTACAAGTTCTTCGCCCTTAAGGTCGAACAAGAAATTGTCAAGAATTGTAATTGTGTTCTTTGAGTTTACCACTTTCGACACTGCCGACAAGTGGTTCATAAGCGTTTTGCTAGAGATGTTAAATCGCATATTATAGTCTTTTTGTTTTATCTAAATAAAGTTTGAGAAACGTTGCATATCTGCACACTTCTCCAACTACAAAAATAGTGATTTTTTTTCGATTAGCAGTTATTTTTAGGCGGAATTTGAATTCCTGCTCAAATAATCACTAAATATCGCTGTTTTAAGACAAAAAATAATTTATTTTTTGTATTTTTGCAATCTGAAAATTAAAACTTGTAAACAAAAATATATCTATGGCAGAAGAAATTATCTCATGCAACGAGACTGAGGAGAAAAAACCTTTGAATTTTGTGCAGCAAATTGTGGCTGACGATTTGAAGGCTGGTAAGAATGGAGGCAGACTGAACACACGCTTCCCGCCAGAGCCAAATGGCTATCTTCACATTGGTCACGCAAAAGCTATATGTATGGACTTCGGCGTTGCCGAGATGTTTGGCGGCACATGCAATCTACGTTTCGACGACACCAACCCAACTAAGGAAGATGTTGAATATGTAGAATCAATAAAAGAAGACATCAAATGGCTGGGATATGACTGGGGCGACCGCTTATACTATGCTTCAGATTATTTCCCAAAACTATACGATTTGGCAATTAGACTGATTAAGGAAGGTAAAGCCTATGTTGACGATCAAACTTCTGAGCAAATTGCTGCACAAAAGGGTACGCCAACTACGCCTGGCACAGAAAGCCCATACCGCAACCGCACTCCAGAAGAAAACCTTGACTTGTTCCAAAGAATGAATGCTGGCGAATTTGAGGAAGGTGCATGTGTGCTTCGTGCTAAGATTGATATGGCATCATCAAATATGCACTTCCGCGATCCTATCATGTATCGCATTATCAAACATCCACACCACCGCACTGGCACAACTTGGAAAGTGTATCCGATGTATGACTTCGCACATGGTCAAAGCGACTACTTTGAAGGTGTTACACATTCTATTTGTACTCTTGAATTCGTTCCTCACCGTCCTCTATATGATTATTTTATTGACGAATTGGCTGATGAAACTTATCGCCCTCGTCAGATAGAATTCAACCGCCTTAACCTCACATATACCCTCATGAGCAAGCGCAAATTGCTTCAATTGGTTAAAGAAGGCTTGGTTGCAGGCTGGGACGATCCTCGCATGCCTACTATCTGCGGTCTCCGCCGTAGAGGTTACACTCCAGAGTCAATTAAGAATTTCATTGATGCAATTGGTTACACTAAATATGAAGCATTGAATGATATTTCTTTGCTTGAACACTCTATCAGAGAAGACTTGAATAAGCGAGCAAATCGTGTTTCTGCAGTAATCAATCCTGTTAAGGTAGTTATCACAAACTACCCTGAGGATAAAGAGGAAATGGTGACTGTTGACAACAACCCAGAAGATTCTCAAGCAGGAAGCCACGAAATGCCATTCTCTCGCGAAATATATATTGAGCGCGACGATTTTATGGAGAATCCTCCAAAGAAGTATTTCCGCATGACTCCTGACAAGGAAGTTCGTTTGAAGGCTGCATACATCTTGAAGTGCACAGGTTGCAAGAAAGATGCAGAAGGCAATGTTGAAGAGATTTATTGTGAATATGATCCAGACACCAAGAGCGGTATGCCAGGCAGCATGCGCAAGGTTAAGGGCACACTTCATTGGGTATCAGCAAAGCATTGCAAGAAAGCTACGGTTCGTCTTTACGATCGTCTATTTATGGTTGAGAATCCATCAGCTGAAACAGAAAAAGATTTTAGAGAATTGCTCAATCCTGAGTCTCTTAAGACCGTGTCAGCTTTCGTTGAACCATATCTTGCTGAAACTGCTAAAGTTGGTGACAAATATCAATTCCAACGCATTGGATATTTCTGCGTAGACTCTGATTCTACTGCCGACAATCTCATCTTCAACCGCACAATCGGACTTAAAGATAGTTGGGCAAAAGAAAAGACAAAGTAAAATCTTGGCGCATCTCCCCTCTCTCCGCACAACCTATTACTTTAATTTTCACTCTGACAAGGGGATAAAAACTGCAACGATTGCAGATTTTACCCTCTTGTCATTTGTTTTATGATCATGCGAGGTTTTATAAGACACATACTTTGTTGGTTATTGGTGCTTGTTGGATTATCAACTAATGCCAAGAATTTCTATTCGACATGTAATAATGGATTTTACGGATTCATTAATTGTCACATAGAATCAAACAAGATGCTTGTGCCTAACGAGACTGATTCTACAAGATTCTTGTTGCATTCTGAGTTGGTGTCGCCTTATCATTTTAAAGTTGTCGCAAGACTTGCTAACAAACATAATCAAGAGGACAAAGCATACCCTATAATTAGCAATAATGGAAAGCATGCGAAAGTGAAAAACACCAAGTGGGGCATTGTGTTTAATTACATTTCCCCGTCTGATTATTGTGCCGCAGTGCTGCACTGCAAAAACTCTGCACCCCATGATTTGCTGGATAAACGCACTATGATATGCGACCTTGTTAAAACTACCAACGGCGTTGAATCCACTTTGGCTACCACAGAGTTGTCTTCTAATGTAAATCTTTTTACAGGCGACAATTTAGTTTCAATTGAGTGTAAAGACAACCATATAACTGTGCAGTTGGGAGAAAAACGATTAATCGATGTGTTAAGTGGTTCGGTGGCAGTATCAGAAAAATCCTCGACAGGAGTTTATGCAGGGCCTGGAGCGGAGGTAGCAATCGAACGATATATACTGAAGCAATATTCCAACCCGATTGAACCAGTTTTAACAAATTGGAGTCGAGACAGAATTGACGCATATCTAAAGTCAAGCACCGACGCATTTGAGGGATATTGGGCGTATTTAGACAGGGATATTGACGATAGTAAAGTGAAATTAGGCGGAAGATATATCGTCGCTCTGATTGCAACAGACGACGGCTATGATATTCTGTATATAGATGGTGCGCAAGTGCTTTCTGATAAATGGCAAACAGGATACCTCAAAGGCCAACTAAAAAAAACAGTCTTTCAAGATCACTATGATTTAATTTGGTACGATTCAAGTTTCAAACCATTTAAAGTGGAGTCTTCTGCCGTGATTGAAAATGGATCTGTAATGACACTATATTTTCCATTACAAAAAAGCCAAATCAGATTTTACAAAACAAAAAAATAGTCGCAGCATGCTTTTACACACTGCGACATGTTGTGTCTATTGAATAAACTATATTAATAGTTTCTTGCAAATACTACGCGTTGAGCCGAAGGCTTGCCTGTCACCATGCACTTGCCAGGAGTCTTATCGCCGTCCAAAGGAATGCAACGGATGGTTGCTTTAGTTTCTTCCTTAATCTTCTCTTCGGTTTCTGGAGTTCCATCCCAATGAGCCAAAATGAAGCCACCCTTTTCGATTTGCTCCTTAAATTCATCGTAAGTATCTACTGTATAAGTGAGATCTTCGCGATGCTTCAATGCCTTTTGGAAAATATTGTTTTGAATATCTTCAAGAAGATTCTTCACATATTCTTCAATGCCATCAATTGCTACAGTTGATTTCTCAAGAGTGTCACGGCGCATAACTTCGATTGTGCCATTAGCCAAATCGCGAGCACCAAGAACGAGACGGACAGGTACACCCTTTAGTTCATAGTCTGCGAATTTAAAGCCAGGACGTTTGTTATCGGCATTGTCATACTTAACGCTAATGCCCATCTTCTTGAGGTTTTCTACGATTGGGTTAATGCGATTGTTGATTTCTTCCAACTGCTCGTTGCCCTTATATATAGGCACAATTACCACCTGAATTGGTGACAAGTGTGGAGGAAGAACCAAACCGTTGTCATCGCTATGTGTCATAATCAAAGCACCCATCAAACGAGTAGATACACCCCATGAAGTAGCCCAAACGTATTCAAGTTCATTATCCTTGTTCACAAACTTAACATCAAAAGCCTTAGCGAAGTTTTGACCAAGGAAGTGTGATGTGCCAGATTGCAAAGCCTTGCCATCTTGCATCATAGCCTCGATAGTGTAAGTTTCAAGAGCTCCGGCAAAACGTTCGTTTGCTGATTTTACGCCCTTAACAACAGGAACGGCCATATATTTCTCTGCAAATTCGGCGTAAACATTAAGCATCTTCACTGCTTCTGCTTCAGCCTCTTCACGAGTGGCATGAGCAGTGTGGCCTTCTTGCCACAAGAATTCTGCTGTGCGGAGGAACATGCGAGTACGCATTTCCCAACGCATCACGTTTGCCCATTGATTGCAAAGAATTGGAAGATCGCGGTATGAGCTAATCCAATTGCGATATGTGTTCCAAATGATAGTTTCTGAAGTTGGACGAATAATCAATTCTTCTTCAAGTTTAGCAGAAGGGTCCACAACAACGCCTTTTCCATCAGGGTCGTTCATCAATCTGTGGTGTGTAACTACTGCACATTCCTTAGCAAAGCCTTCTACGTGTTCTGCTTCACGACTTAAGAATGATTTTGGAATAAGCAATGGGAAATAAGCATTGACGTGACCAGTGGCTTTAAACATATCGTCAAGCACACGTTGCATTTTTTCCCATATTGCATATCCGTATGGCTTTATCACCATACAGCCACGCACAGCCGATTGTTCGGCCAAATCAGCCTTTACCACAAGGTCGTTATACCATTGTGAATAGTTGTCGGCTCTTTTTGTTAAGTCTTTTAACTCTTTTGCCATTTTCTGTATTTATTGTTGTTGTATTATTCTCTTTTATAGTTTGATATTCTTCTTTTTTGCCGCTTGTATCATCGCTTGCTCTGGTACAAGATATATTTCCAAGCGCCGATTGAACTTTCTATTTGCAACCGAGTTGTTTTCCACCAATGGCTCTGTTGAACCTAGGGCATAAGGCACTACATACTCAGTGCTTGCGTTTGCATCAATCCAGTCATACACAGCATTTACTCTTGAGCGAGTTAGATTAAGTGTATATCTATCAGAGCCAGTGTTGTCGTGATGCATCACAAGAAGCATTTTATACATTCCTGGAGTCTCAATGTATTTCAAAAATGGTTTTAATGTCTGCTTACCGATGTCGCTAAGAACAGTATCATTCGGTTGGAACAATTGACTTGCTGGTAAAGTTATAATGATAACTTCTCCATCACGTGTCATTTCCACGTGTTGCTTGTTCTTTTGCAATGCTATTGCCTGGCTATATTGAAACTTTGCAATTTCTTCAGATTGTTTCTCTAATTCTGGCATAGCAATATTGTCGTCGATTGACAAATCATATATGTCTACCGCTTGCTTCTTCGTTTTTTGCTTTGCGTCGATCGACAACGGAAACGCCGCTGTGACCGACAAACAAAGTACCATAATTAGGCAATTTAGATGTTTCATTTGTTTCTAAAATATTAAAAATCTAATGTCTCTTCATATTCCATTTCTGCCAATATAATGTCTCGAACATCTTCACGTGGTATTTTATTGTCAGGGTCTTTTGAAATAGCCTTTGAGACATGGTTTACTACATCATCAATGTTTTCATCCAAATCTTCATCAGATTCAAAGCTGTCATTTTCTTCGTAGTAGTCATACATAGCATCTAATAGCAACAACAAGTCGTCGCTATCACATTGTGCCTTTCCTTTTTTTGAGAGATAATTATTGATGTATTTTATTGCATCATTCTCATCAAATTCTTTAATATCTTCGTTTGCCATTGCGTATATTTTTAATCTGTTAAATATCTAATAAACCTGTTGGTAGATCAAATGTAATTGTTTTTGCGTCTTCGTTAATATCGTCAATGAAATCGTCAACCGCAGGAATTGAAATTTCTTTCCCATCATGGTCTATCACAAATAGCACGTTGTCTGTGCTGTCGTCGACATAGACAATCTCTCCGAGATCGATGCCAGACGAAGTTTTTGCGTCAAATCCGATAAAATAGTCCACCGGCATTTCATCGCAGTCTTCCTCGTCAGATATTTCAGAATACTCGCGTTTCAACACAAATATCGGTTTGTTCACCAATGCTTTCACTTGTTCATCGCTTTCATATCCATCAATCATCAGCAGAACCGTGTCGGCTGTCTTCTTTCGTATTCCACCAACGAAAAACGGGACAAATATACCATCAATATCTGAAACCACACAAGAAAACCTTGTAAAATCGTCAGCATCACAATCAAGAGATGCCGAAATCTCGCCTTTTACGCCGTGAGCTTTGTTGAATTGCCCGATTTCTATAAGTTCTTCGCGAGTAATCATCAGCAATTATTTTTTCTTTTTTGAATTTTTCTTTCCATTATTTGCCACAGGTGCTTCTTTAAACTCATGCAACACATAGTGTTCGGAATCAAGATTGATTTTTCCGTCAGAGATTTCACGCAAGTCATTAAAAACGCGTTGATCATCCACACTGTCTTTGCTTATTGACAGCAACACCATCTTCATATGATTAGCGATAAGCAAAATCAAGGTTTCTTTTTCTTCTCCCTCCGGATAAGTACAAGCCTTCTTCACCATATCCACAATTATTTTACCATAGTGGCGATGTCTAAGGTTTTCCGTTTGATACGGTATGGCGGCAGGCTTAACAGCAAGTTTTTCTTGATTGATGATTTCGTATGGATAATCAATATCAAGTTTAAAGTCCGACATTATAGCCAAGTGGTCCCAAAGTATGTGTTTGGAATCAGCCTCATCGCGCAATTGTGGCACGATATTACCCATCACTTGAACAATAGAGTATGCACATCTTGTGCGTTCTTTCCTATCTTCTATTGTTAAGCAATGATTCACCATCTGTTGTATGTTTCTTCCGTATTCTGGCAATGCCAACTGCGAACGGTCGGAGTTGTATTCCACCATTCGAGTATCGCCAAATATCATATTATCGTTTTGCATAATTTACTCTGTTCAATGTTTTATTAGATAACCTTGTGCTTTGGTGTAGTGGCTTGGAACTCCTTTAGATACAATGGCGTAGAGTATGCCACATCAATAAATTCACCCCTGCGGAATGCCAGCTCCGACAATGCCACCATATTCACAGCCTCAGGTTTTGAATTTGCGAGGTAATGAGCATTTTTGATAGGTGATATTTCTTTCCATTTGCTCACACCATTGCCCACAAACAAAAGATTGCGATCGCCAAACTCCTTAAATGAGTTTTCATCAAGAATCATCGCCTTTGGCGCCATCACTTCTTCAAGAGCGTTGTTATACACGGCTGTGTACACTTCCATACGTCGAGCGTCAATCATTGGCACATAGAGGGTGTCATCTTCATTGTATCTACTGAACAATGCGGTCACCGACAATAATTTCAGTGTATTCACGCCAATAAGTGGCACATTATATCCAAAGCATAAACCTTTTGCCTCAGACAAACCGATGCGTAGTCCTGTGTATGAACCAGGGCCAATACTCACTGCTACTGCATCGAGTTTGATTTCTCTCGATGTAATATATTTCACAATGTCGTCTAAAAACACGTTTAATACGGTAGCATGGTTTTTGCCATCGTAATCTTCATGATGCTCCAAAACCATTCCATCGCTCGAAAGAGCAACGGAACACACATCTGTAGAGGTCTCTATATTTAGTATATTTGCCATATTTCAAAAATATCTTTGCAAATTTACGATTTTTCTTGCTTTTATTATAATTGATTGGAATTATCGCATTAAATTTGTAGAAAATTCTTGCAAATGATACTATCAATGACAGGTTTCGGCAAGGCAGTAGCCGTTTTTGAGAACAAAAAAATTACTGCAGAAATAAAATCACTTAATAGCAAACAACTTGATTTGTCAATTCGTTTACCTCAAGCATATCGAGCAAGCGAATTAGATTTTCGTAATATTATAGCAAAATCGCTCGAGAGAGGAAAAATTGATTTATTTATCTATTGCGAAGAAATCGATTCCTCGAACGATCACAGCATCAACATTCCTGTGGTGAAGAAATATAAACAACAAATTGAAATTATGGCCGAAGAATTGGGTATTCCACAACCTGAAGATTGGTATTCTACCCTACTCAGATTGCCAGATTCAATTAAAACCGATTCTTTGTCAACAGAGACATCGGAAGAAGAAATCAAAGTTGTAACCAATGTGCTCATCGAAGCGATAAATGCACTTGTGGATTTCCGCAAACAAGAAGGCGAACGTTTGGAAACTTTCTTTAAAGAAAAAATTCAGGCAATTCAAGATTTGCTCAATCAAGTGGATCAATACGAAACTGAGCGCGTGAACAAGATTAAAGGACGTATTGAAGATGCTCTTTTGAAATTGCAGTCAGTGGAATACGACCGTAATCGTTTTGAGCAAGAAATGATTTTCTATATTGAAAAGCTCGACATTACAGAAGAAAAAATCCGACTCCAAAACCACTTGGATTATTTCCTCAGCACCCTTGAAAATGGTCACGGACAAGGAAAGAAACTTGGTTTTATCAGCCAAGAAATGGGCCGCGAAATAAACACTACAGGATCAAAAGCCAATCAAGCTGATCTTCAAAAAATTGTGGTGATGATGAAAGACCACCTTGAACAAATCAAGGAGCAAGTATTAAATGTGATGTAAGAATGAAAAAAGGAAAGCTTATAATTATTTCTGCGCCATCTGGCTCTGGAAAATCAACCATTATAGGACGTATCATTAATGACCCTGATTTAAAACTGGAATTTTCTATTTCTGCAACCACTCGTGCTCCACGCGAAGGAGAAATAGATGGTGTTCATTATCACTTCCTTACAGTGGAGCAATTTAAAGAAGCCATCAAGAATGATGCACTCGTTGAGTATGAAGAAGTCTATCCAGGTAGATTTTATGGCACTTTAAAAAGAGAGATTGAACGCATTCAAAACAATGGAAAAAATGTAATTTTAGACATTGATGTGAAAGGCGGCATAAACGTTAAGCGCCTATACGGCGACAATGCACTGTCGGTGTTTATTCAGCCACCGAGCATTGAAGCTTTGCGTCAACGTTTGATTTCTCGTGCTACTGATCCAATTGAAGCCATCAATCAACGTGTTGGTAAAGCAGAATATGAATTGTCGTTTAAAGACCAATTTGACACGGTAGTCGTTAATGACAATCTTGACAAGGCTGTGGAGCAAACAAGACAATTGCTCTATGACTTTGTGAAATAATTATATTATTCATTTATCAAATAGAATAACTACCATGAAAATAGGCATTTTCGGAGGTACTTTCAACCCCATACATATTGGGCATGCAATTATAGCTAATTATATTGCACAAAACTCCGATTTAGATGCTGTATGGTTTATGGTGGCTCCACAAAACCCACTAAAGCAACACATTGTAAATGAAGCATCTGACTCCGACCGTGTGAAAATGGTAGAGCTTGTAACCAACAAACTTGACAATGTATATACTTCGGATTTTGAGTTTTCGTTGCCAAGGCCCTCATATACATACAATACTTTGTGTGAACTGTCGCGACAACATCCCAATGATGAGTTTTATCTCATAATCGGAGGTGATAATTGGGCAAACTTCTCCAAATGGAAAAATTTCGAAGACATTATTCGCAACTATCAGATTTTGGTGTATCCACGTTTTGGCTATGATACAGATATACCCGGCGAATATAGTGGCAATGTTTCAATTGTTGACGCTCCAATAATTGAGCTGTCGTCAACACAAATTCGCACTTCTTTGCGCCAGAACCAGAATATCCGTTTCTATCTGCCGGATGAAGTGTATGATTATATTTTAAAGAATAAACTTTATAAGTAATGGAAAACAATCAATTATCCCCAAATACACTTGCTTTCATTGCTCTTGCAAACGAGTATTGCAGCGCTATTGAGCAAGCCATTGAATGTGAAAAAGAAGAATTTGTGGCAAAAATGTTAAAACTTTTGCCACGAATTTATATCTCTGCATCAGATATCAACATCAAAGAATCGGAGGAGGATTATTGCGTAGAGCCTTATCTTGACGAAGAAGTATATGATCGTATCAGAGGTGGCATTGCTGCAGTGATGGCTGAAGATGACGTGTTCTTGGAAACTTTTGAGGAAGATATGAAATACTCTGAAACGCCAATTTCCGCGACGATTTCAGAAGATTTAGCCGATATTTATCAAGAAATGTATAATTTTGTGGCATCGGTGCGCGATGTAAGCAGCGAGTCGATAAAATCTATTGTTATAACTTGCAAAGAAGATTTTGCTTCGTTTTGGGGGCAAACACTATGTAATGTATTGCGCGCATTGCATTCTTCGTTCTATAAGTAAAATAAATAATAATAAATACCATATATATCATGAATAAATATATTGATTCCTTGCTCCGTTTTATGGATTCAAGCGTTTGTAATTTCTTGGCAATTGACACGATCAAGAAAGAACTTATTGCGAATGGGTTCTCGGAGAAAAGCCTTAGCAAAGCCATTCATTGTAAAAAAGGTAACAAATTTTTTGTCACAAAAAACGACTCGGCCATATTCGCTGTAAAGGTGGGTTCTCGCCCAGTGAATGAGACTGGATTTAAGATTATCACAGCACATAGCGACTCTCCATGCTTTAGAATCAAACCAAATCCCGAGATGCTTAGCAATGATGGATTAGTACGTCTCAACACAGAAGTGTATGGTGGACCAATTCTTTACACATGGTTTGACCGTCCACTTTCGCTTGCGGGTAGAGTGATCTTGCGTGGCGAATCTGCGCTTAAACCTGAAACTCGTCTGCTGAAAATTGACAATCCAATTCTAATGATTCCTCACCTTGCAATACATTTCAATCGTGCCGTAAATGAGGGTAATCATTTATCAAAGCAAAAAGATATGCTGCCAATATTGGCAAGGATATCTCAAGAGTTATCTGTCAACAATCTGCTGTTGAAGTATATAGCAAAACAACTTAAAGTAGAGGTTAAAGATATACTTGACTTTGACTTGTTCCTATATAATACTGAAAAGGCTTGTCTAACTGGATTAAATAACGAGTTCGTGATGTCGGGACGTCTTGATGACTTAAGTATGGCTCATGCTGCTATTACTGCAATCATAGAGGCAGAAGACGACGATGCAACATGCGTTAGCGCAATATTTGATAATGAGGAAACCGGCAGTGGCACAAAACAAGGCGCGCATTCACCAGTTTTGTCCAATCTGCTTAGACGTGTTGCGGCATGCCAAGGTGTGGATTTTGAGGAATTCTGCCAAGCAGTGAATAAATCATTCCTTATCTCTGCCGACAATGCTCATGCCTTTCACCCTAATTATCCCGAGAAATACGACCCGACTAATCACCCTGCATTAGGCGGTGGTCCAGCAATCAAGATTAATGCTAATTGCAAATATATGACAGATGCTCATTCGGCTGCGGTATTCAAGAGCCTTTGCGATGATGCCGGTTCTCCATGCCAGTATTTTGTTAATCACTCTGACGTTGCAGGTGGCTCTACCCTGGGCAATATCTTCACTGGACAACTCGATATTGAAGGTGTAGACGTAGGAAATCCGCTATTGGCCATGCACTCAGTGTGCGAAACAGGTAGCGTTGATGACCATATCAATATGATCAAGGTGTTTAAACGCTTTTTCTCAAGATAAGTTTAACTATTTTGAGAATCGCATAAAAATTTGTATATTTGTTAATCAAGAATTTATTAATTAAAATCAATATAAGATGAAAGACGATCAACTACTTATTCAGGTAACTGAAAAAGCTAAAGTTTGGCTTGGTGAAGGTTATGATGCCGAAACACAAGCTGCTGTAAAGGAAATGCTTGAAAGTGAAGATAAGACAGAACTTATCGAATGCTTCTACAAAGATTTGGAATTCGGAACAGGCGGTCTTCGTGGCATTATGGGCGTTGGCTCAAACCGTATGAACATTTATACAGTAGGTGCTGCCACTCAAGGTCTCGCCAACTATTTGAAGGATGCATTTAAAGAGCTTCCTGAGATTAAGGTTGTTGTGGGTCATGACGTACGTAATAATAGCCGCAAATTTGCAGAAATCTGTGCAAACATTTTCTCTGCTAATGGCATCAAGGTTTATTTGTTTGAAGGCTCCCGCCCAACTCCTGAAATGTCGTTTGCTATTCGTGAACTTGGTTGCCAAAGCGGTGTAATCATTACAGCTTCACACAATCCAAAGGAATACAATGGCTACAAGGCATATTGGAACGATGGCGCACAAATGACTGCTCCTCACGATACAAATACAATTAACTACGTAAATCGAATCAAGGGCGTTCAAGAAATCAAGTTTGAAGGCAATCCAGAACTTATTGAAATCCTTGGTGAGAAAATGGACAAAATGTTCTTGGATCGCATCAAGACTCTTTCTCTCAGCCCAGACGTTATCGCACGTCATCACGATTTGAAGATTGTCTACACACCTATTCATGGTACTGGTAAATACCTTATTCCTGCATCTCTTGCAAACTTTGGTTTCACTAATGTAATCCATGTTCCTGAGCAAGATGTTCAAAGCGGTGATTTCCCAACTGTAGACTCTCCAAACCCAGAGAATGCTTCTGCTATGGCTATGGCAATCGCTAAGGCTAAGGAAGTAGACGCAGATATCGTAATGGCATCTGACCCAGATGCTGACCGTATCGGTGTTGTTATTAAAAACACAAAGGGAGAATACGAATTGGTTAACGGTAATCAAATCGTTATGATTTTCTTGTATTACTTGATGGCTCGTCGCAAAGAATTAGGCTTGATCAAGGGTGACGAATATATCGTTAAGACAATTGTTACCACTGAGACAATTAAGTCAATCGCTGAAAAGCAAAACATAAAGATGTATGACGTATTCACTGGCTTTAAATGGATTGCTAAGGTAATGCTCGAAAATGAAGGTAAGGCTCAATACCTTGGTGGTGGTGAAGAAAGCTATGGCTTCTTGGCTGAAGACTTTGTACGCGACAAGGACTCTGTTTCTGCCATCTCTCTTATGGCTGAAATTGCTGCTTGGGCAAAAGACAAGGGCCTTGACATTAATGCGATGCTTATCGACATCTACATGACTTATGGATATTCTAAGGAAAAGGGCATTTCTCTTGTTCGCAAGGGTAAGTCTGGGGCAGAAGAAATTGCTGCTATCATGAAGAAATTCCGTGAAAATCCTCCAAAGTCAATATACGGTTCTCCTGTAGTTACCATTAAGGATTTTGATTCTCTCGTAGAAAAGAATGTTGCGACAGGTGTAACAAAGAAATTGGATATGCCAACTACATCTAATGTGCTTCAATACTTCACTGAAGATGGCTCTAAGATTTCGATTCGCCCTTCTGGAACAGAACCAAAGATTAAGTTCTATCTTGAAGTTCACGACACTCTTAATAGTGCAGCTGAATACGACGCTAAGAACGAATGGGCGGAAGCAAAACTCGAAGATATTGCTAAAGAACTTGGCGTATAATCGATAAAAAGCAAAATTATATAATCAATTAAGTGTGGGTCGAAAGGCCCACACTTTTTTAATAAAGATATCCAATTAATACGCTGGCCTCTCTATTCAAACAGAAAGGCCAGCTAATAATACAATCTAATTTCTAACTTTTATCACATCTAATTTTCAAGTAAGTTTATGCTAATCTTGCTTTACTTTAATCTCATCCAAGAAATATGCCTGAGATTTGATGACGTTTCTTGCTTGAAGCACCATTGTCTTTGTCTCATTAAGGATGTTGAAGTATAGTGCACTTGCCTTTGTGCTTGCATCAACCTCTTTAAGACGTTTAATTTGGCTCTTGATGCATTCTGCGATTGTGTCAAAAAGCATATCTCTCATTTCCAACACAGTGTCGAGTTGCGAGAAGTCGCGTTTGCGAAGCATCATGTTGATAGTGTTGAAGATATTATCTACTTGATCGTTGATTTGTTTCAAGTCTTTTATTTGCTCTCCACTCAAGCCACGGTGATTGTTATTAATGTGCTCGTAAGCAGGACGAGTGCAGTGTAACAATGCTTTTGTAACTTCGCAGATATAATCCACAACTTGCACATAGAAGTGTGCAGTGGAGATATTCATTGCTTCAAGTCGCGACAACTCTGAAACGATTCCATATTTGGCGTCAGTTGCTTTGCGGTAGAGCAATTCACTCTTATGCATTTCCTCTTTAAGTGAGGCACGGTTTTCGGTATATAAGGCAACCAGCATTCTGTTGTAGATTCCAGAGATGTCATCCATAGTCTTGCAGATAGCATCAGTATAGACATACAACACTTCATCATCGTTTTCGTTTGCACTAATTGAAGGTATCACTTCTTCATCTGCTTTTTTAGGAGTAATGATAAAGCGACGACACAACATATAACCGCAAACCACAACCAAACCGATCAAAGAGAATCCTTCACCCCATTGGAGCAATAAGCCAATTAGCAACGAGAGTGTGAATCCAATAATTGCAGTTATAAACCAACCAGAGATTACAATTAACACACCAGAGATTCTGTATACTGCGCTATCACGTCCCCAAGCTCTATCGGCAAGTGAACTACCCATAGCAACCATAAACACAACGTATGTGGTTGACAATGGCAATTTCAAAGATGTACCAACGCAAATCAAGATTGAAGCTGCTGTAAGGTTTACCACGGCGCGAATTCTATCGTAGTTTGATCCGGTCTTTTCAATATCTGCAGGGATAAATCTGCGGTTAATGGAATCAACTACGCTTGTAGGCAAGCTGTTGCGGATGCTTCTATTGAGGTTGATTGCAAATCTAACGATTGAGCGAGATATTGGCGAAGAACTGAATCGCTCATCTTCTGCATTTTGAGAAGAAAGTTTCAGCTCTGTTGCTGACACTTTCATTGCATCTTTTGAGAAGAACAATGTTGCAGCCATTATTATACCTGCCAAGAGAAGCAACCAGGTAGTGGCTGGTGTGGCATTTGATAAACCACCCATTAGCATTGACTCGTTTCCGCTATTTAATGCCATTTGATAAGAGTCAAAACCTGCCAATGGAACACCGATAAAGTTCACCAAGTCATTACCAGCAAACGCGAGAGCTAATGCAAACGTGCCACTAAGAATGGTGATTTTGAGTACACTTACGTTTAATCTCTGAAGGACATAAAGGATAATAGAGCTTATTGCCCATACACACAATAGAATTACCCAGATGTTTTCCGACACGAAATCAGTGAATTCTGGAGTGATTAATCCCGAGCTTTTCAAACCTTTAAACACTGCAAAATAAGCAATGCCTGTTATAGCAACACCACACCAAATTGCGCCATATCGCTTCAATGCTTCTGCATATCTGAAAGAGAAGATTATTCGTGAAATGTACATCAAAATAGAACCAGATATAAACGATAGAACTACAGAACAGAGAATGGCTGTTATCATACCAAGTGCTTTACCCGTATTGATATAGTCATCAATGTTGGCAATAGTTAGAGAACTATCGGTGGAAATCTTAACCAAAGTTACTGCGACTGCCGATCCGAGCAATTCAAATATCAACGAAACGGTTGTTGATGTTGGTAAGCCAAGAGCGTTAAACGTGTTGAGCAATACCACGTCAGCAAGCATCACACCAACAAACAAGAACATCACTTCTTTGAAGGTAAACATGTCAGGATGGAACACACCACTTCTTGCCACTTCCATCATACCACTTGATGTCAACACACCGGTTATAATTCCGGCTGCGGCAACAATCAAAATCACTCTCATCGAAGACACTTTCGATCCCAATGATGAGTTTAGAAAGTTAATCGCATCGTTCGAAACCCCTACTATAAGGTCGAGAACGGCTAGCACGGCCAAAATGACCATGATCATCGTAAAAATAGGACTCATAATTTTATTAGATTAAATTGCTGAAAATCTTTTTGTTGTATCTTTAGATTTAGAATTTTTACTCACGTAGTGTGAAGTCGAATTGTAGGCCTCCACTTTTACGATTTTTGGCACTAATTGTACCACCATGAAATGCCACTGCATTGCGAACAATTGATAGACCCAAACCGGTGCCGCCATTGGCTCTCGATCGGCCTTCATCCACTCTATAGAAACGTTCGAATATACGCTGTAAATGTTCTTCTGCCACACCTTTACCATTATCCCAGTATGTGAAATGCACATATCTGTCTTGAGCAGGAGTGCAACTTAAATGTATCTCACTACCGCCAGAATGTGTAATGGAGTTTACCATAAGATTTTTAAATATCGACTCTAACAAAGCCACATTGCCATGTATGTTGATATTGCCAGGGATATTGATAAATCTTAGCATAGTCACATCACTGTGATATACATTCTGTAAATCGTCAAGAAGTAAATCCACTAATCCTTTTATGTTTACTACTTCAGTGCCGATCTTTTCCGGAGCTTCATTGAGTCGTGTTAGGATTGACACGTCCGATAAGAGAGCGGATAGACGTTTCACATTTTGATACGACTTGCCAACCAACTCTTTTTTAACATCGTCCGTGAGGATGTCGCCATTGTTGATTACTGTTTCCAGACAAGCTTGAATTGCATGTACAGGAGTTTTCAGTTCATGGTTGATATTATTTGTCAACTGTTGCTTAATACGATTCTTTTCCGATTCTTCGTTTATAGCTTCTTTAAGGTGCCTATCGCGCTCCTCGGTAGTGTGCTTTAGATTCTTATACATATTCACGATATGTCCGGAAATTTCCCCTAACTCATCTTTTGGAAATTTAGCCGTGCTAAAACTGCTGATATCGCCTTTTTCTGCACAAACTGCGAAATCTCTGAGCATCTCTACATTCAAGCTAATGCGGCGAGAGGCAAAGAATGCAAATATTGTAAGTATACATGACACTAATGCAATCATATATCCATACAAATAGTTTATATCAAGTTGGCTTCTCAACCCGTTATTATAAGGCAACGCTGTGCGTACAATTATGGAATCAGCCAAAGTCGCAGAATAGAAATAATCAACGTCGTCGGTTTCTGACTGTCGTCGTATGGTGAATCCGTGGCCATTTGCAAGAGCTTCAGCCACCTCTTGGCGATTTTTATGATTTACCTTTACGCTATCTGAGTTAGAGTCATAAATCACTTTACCGTCTTTGTTGATTATTGATATACGCAAAGAATCATTACTATCTACCTTAGATAGATAAGCCTTGTTAATCGTTTTGCCTTCTGCAATATCATCGATTATGCGAGAGTTTATCTCCTGCATACGTGTGTTGAGCAAATCCACCTTGTATTCACGCTCACGGGTGTATTGTACTGCGAAAAATGCAATAGTTATTATCCATGTAAACGCAGCAAACACCACAAATAGGCGTGTCTGGTAATTATTCATACGTTTTAAACCCATAGCCGCATCCTGATTTAGTGATAATATTATTGCCGTATGATCCGAGTTTCTTGCGCAGTCGATTGATGTTTACGTCAATCGTTCTATCTACTACCAAAACGTCGTCTTCCCATACGGCAGTCAATAATGCTTCTCGAGTGAAAATTTGATTTGCATTACTCATCAGATACCAAAGCAAATCAAATTCTTTCTTTGTCAGTGACAATTCTTCGCCATCAATCACCAGTCGTCGTTCTTCATGGCTAATCGTCATTCCCTTATATGTCATTATTGATTTGTCTGGCTTTTCATATCTGCGTAGTATACTTTTCACACGCACAATGAGTTCGTTCATCGAAAAAGGCTTCTTGATATAGTCATCCGCACCTGTACCAAACCCTTTCAGCAAATCGGCTTCACTGTCAAGCGCTGTACAAAAAATTACTGGAACTTCGGTAAGAGCATGGTTACTACGAATAGTTTTAGCAAGATCAAAACCATTCATCTTGTCCATCATAACGTCAAGTATCAGCATATCATATACTGATAAGTCCAAACGCAAGGCTTCTTCTGCCGACGTGGCTGTGTCAACCTTATATCCAGCCAACTCAAGATTTATTCTCAGCACGTCGCAAAGCACGCTTTCATCATCTACAACAAGTATTCTTTGATTTGTCTTCATGTTCGTAGTTTTTTTCTCAATGCAAAATTATTACAAACTTTCTCATTTAAAATAACAAGATTGTAACATTTATGTATTGTTATATAACATTTCTGTAACAAACTGCACAATGCAATGGTTCTCTCAAAGTGTATTATATCAAGAATGTTGTTACACAAGTCCTTTTATTGCTTTAAACATTTCTGTTGCGACTGTCATAAATGTGCCTTTAGGGTCTCTTATTAGTTCATTGTAGGAGAATTTATCTGTGACTGCGAACACTTTGTTTATTTCAAAATTAAAAATTTGTTCCCAGCCCTGTCCTTTGTCACCAACTATGGCGAATAAATTTTTGTTATATTTCTTGCAATACTCCCCTACGCCCATTAGCACTTTGCCATGGCATGATTGTTCGTCTACTCTCCCTTCTCCTGTTATAACGATATCGGCCGACTTGAGCAATTCTTGAAAATTGATGAGTTTGCATACTTCTTCGATGCCAGATTTACGCTCTGCATTTAGAAATAGAAATAAGGCTGCGCCAAGCCCGCCAGCCGCGCCTGTGCCAGCAATACTATTTGGGTTAACATGAAATGTTTCTTCAAGCAAATTGCAATAATTACACATTCCGGCTTCAAGACTAATTATATTTTCATCTGAGGCTCCCTTTTGTTTAGCAAAGACGTGGGTGGCGCCACGCTCTCCACATAAAGGATTGTCAACATCACAAAGAACAGTGAATTTTATATCTGCAATTCGATGATCTAAATTAGAAGTGTCAATTCTTGCCACCTTAATTAGATCATCTCCCATTCCCTCTAACTCTTGGCTGTAGTTATCATAAAATCTCACTCCCAGAGCTCTTAAGCAACCCATTCCTCCGTCGTTTGTCGCAGAACCACCTATGCTAATATATATGTGTCTGCATCCCCTATCAACGGCATTCATAATCAATTGCCCTGTTCCGTAGGTGCTTGTTTTCAATGGATTTCGCAAGGATTTATTAATAAGAGTTAGGCCAGAAGCTTGAGCCATCTCGATAAATGCTTCATCTTGATTGAAAATACAATAGGATGCATTCACGTTCTCTCTTAACGGCCCTAACACATCAACATAAACATTTTCGCCATCAACCGCGTCAATTATCGCTTCCATCGTTCCTTCTCCACCATCGGCCATTTTAAGTTTATAGCATTGAGGAGAATCAAAAACGCTCTTTGCTGCTTCTGTGAGCATTTCAGAAACTTCGGCACTTGTAAATGTGCCTTTAAATGAGTCTGGAACAAATAGGAACTTCATATATGGATCTTAAAAATCAATCTTAACTGGCATTACTCCCTCAAATGACCCTTTACCTTGCACAAGCTGCTGTGCTGCCATCTGAGCCTCATAAGTGTCTTCATATGCGCATATTATGGCATTGTCGCGATTGACAACATCCTTAAATTTAAGCATATTGTATGGGGTCACGTAGAAAATCACCACGACATTATTATGCTTTGATATCTTTCCTAAAGCATCAATGTATTTTTGCTTAGGGCTGAACACTTCCACAACAATTGGTTTTGAGCCATCGTATTTTGGCATCTCTGATGTTTTACTATTATATGCGAAGACGTGCTTGAATCCATTGTCTATATATCGATAAAAATCTCTATCAGTCACAACCGTATCACCAAGAGAAATAAGCTTAAGGTTTTCATCTTCGCCAAGCGAAATCAACTGTACGTCTTTGCCTTTTGCTTTTTGTGAGATTCCCTTGTTGTCGCGCACAAGTGTGATTGATTTTCTTGCAAGTTTTTTAATCAATTCAGAGCATTCTTTTGTGCGCAAATCCGCAAGGATGTTTTCACTTTTAACTGGTTGCAAATTGATGCCCATCGCCTTTTTATAAGCGAGCACCTTTGCGCAGCGTTCATTAATCAAAGATTCTTGTATACGACCGCTCTCAACGGCTGAGAGTATGTCGTTGACGCATTTGTCAAAATTCTCTGGCATTACCAGAATATCGTTTCCTGCAAGCAAAGCATGCACAGCAACATCCTGATATTTTGTAACACCTTTCATGTCTAAAGCATCGGTAAATACCAGTCCATCATATGACATTTCCTTGCGAAGCAAGCCGTCTACTATGACAGGAGAAATCGAACAACACAATCCACTAATACTATCCAAAGCCGGCACATTGAGGTGCGCCACCATCATGCCGTTTAATCCGGCAGCGATATATTCTCTAAACGTGTACAATTCCGTATCGTAGATTTCTTTTTTCGTGCGATTTACAGTAGGCAATGTTTTGTGTGAATCTTGATTCGTATCGCCATGTCCTGGAAAATGCTTAGCACACGACAATACTCCAGCCTTTTCCATACCTAAAGCATACGCCACACCGCACTTAGCCACAATTTCCTTGTTGTCGCTATATGCGCGTCTGCCTATCACTGGGTTTTGAGGGTTGCTGTTAACGTCAATCACTGGCGCAAAATCAATATTAATGCCCATGCGTTTGCATTGTCGTCCAGTCTCTTCGCCATACTCTTCCAGAAGTTTCTCGTCATTTACTGCACCAAGTGCCATGTTTATTGGAAATCGAGGTGTTTTGCGAAGGCGCATTTCCAACCCCCATTCTCCATCTATAGCTACGAGCAACGGTAATTTCGATTCACTTACGGCTCGGTTATATAGTTCTATTTGTTCTGTACATTCTCCTTTGTAAAACATCAATCCTCCCACCTGATTTTCTCCAACAAATTTGTCAATCTGACTTCTTGCTGAGTCCTTGTCAAACATTTTCACTGCTGGCATTATCAGTTGCGTGATTCTCTGTTTCAGAGGCATTGATTTCACTATTTGCATGGCCTCGACTTTCATTTCGTTGGTCACACGGATTGGCGATTTTTTCACACCTCCAAAACATGTAATTTGTGATGCCATCATAAGCACAAAGGTTAAATAAATCTTTTTCATACAAAACATTTTATCTTTAATTTACTTAGCCACAAAGTTACGCTTTACGAAAAAAATATACAAATATATACACTCTTGGATAACCTTATTTTTCTGATTTTCCTTGTTTAGTTATAGGAACGAACAAAAATAATTAGCGCCCAACTTCGCAAATCAGTGCAAAGTTGGGCGCTGCAAAATATTTATATTATTAGATTAAGCGTCTTTTTTTGACTTAATACAAGCTGTAATGAAATATACACACAATGCTGCGTATATCACAACTGCCAAGCCATTGAGCATATTGTCGTTGAATGGACAGGTGTATTCAAAACCAGCGAAACGCATACCTGCGCTCACTACACCCATCAATGCACCACCGGCAATAAAGCCAGAAGCAATCAATGTGCCGCGTTCGCGACGAGCATCGTTGATTTCTTTTTTCTTTGAACGGCTACTTACAAGCCAGTTGATAGCACCACCCATAAGCAATGGGGCATTAAGGCTCATAGGAATAAACATACCCAGCGAGAATGCCAATGCTGGCACACCAAGCCAGTTGAGGAGTATGGCAAAAATTGCACCGACAATGTAAAGCATCCATGGTGTTTCACCGCCCATCATCAGAGGGTCAATCACGGCTGCCATAGCATTGGCCTGTGGTGCCACAAGTGCGTTTTCTCCGACGAAACCATAGACCTTGTTCATTACCAACATCACACCGCCAACAGTTGCGGCAGAAACCAAAGTGCCGACAAACTTCCAAGTTTGTTGCTTAGCAGGAGTGTTACCAATCCAATAGCCAATCTTCATATCGGTAACCATACCGCCAGCCATTGACAATGCAGTACATACCACACCACCAATCACCATTGATGCTACAATACCAGAAGCGCCCTTCAACCCGATGGCAACAAATACACCTGAAGCGATAATCAGTGTCATCAAAGTCATACCAGACACAGGGTTTGATCCCACAATCGCAATTGCATTAGCAGCAACGGTAGTAAAGAGGAATGCTATAATGGTCACAACCACAAAGGCCACAATAGTTTGCATCAAATTGTGTATTACGCCAAAATAGAAGAACACAAACACTACGATTAGCGCTGCCATCGCAGAGAATGCAAGCACTTTCATAGAGATGTCTTTTTGTGTGCGAACCACATTCTTCACCACGTCGCTCTTGCCACCAATTTCTTTTCCTGCAAGGCCAACAGCATTCTTGATGATTCCCCACGATTTAATGATGCCAATCACACCACTCATGGCAATACCGCCGATACCGATATAACGAGCATAGCCCTTGAAAATATCTTCTGGCGCAATTGCTGCCATTTCTGGGTTCATACCCATAATCGGAACAATCACCCACCAAACGAATGCGCTACCCGCAAAGATTATAAAACTGTATTTAAGACCTACAATAAAGCCAAGACCAAGAACGGCAGAACCAGTGTTAATACCGAACACCATCTTGGTTTTGTCGGCCAAAGCATTCAATGCAGGAATGGCACGTGTAGAAAGTGTCTCACTCCACCATCCAAAGGTTGAAAGCATAAAGTCGTAAAGACCGCCAATAGCACCAGCTATGACCAATGGCTTGGCTTGATCACCACCCTTCTCGCCCGACACAAGCACTTGTGTTGTGGCTGTAGCTTCTGGGAATGGAAATTTGCCGTGCATTTCGCTCACAAAGTATTTGCGGAATGGTATGAAGAACAATATACCAAGCACACCGCCGAGCAATGAGCTCAAGAAGATTTCAAGGAAGCTAACGGCAATTTCTGGGTACTTGGCTTTGAGGATGTATAAAGCTGGCAATGTGAAAATTGCACCTGCCACTACTATACCCGACGATGCGCCAATCGATTGCACAATCACATTCTCACCAAGTGCATTTTTTCGCTTCATCGCATTCGACATACCTACAGCAATAATAGCAATAGGAATAGCAGCTTCAAACACTTGTCCTACCTTCAGTCCAAGATAAGCGGCAGCTGCACTAAAAATCACAGCCATTATCAAACCCATCGACACTGAGTATGGTGTCACCTCTGGGTATTCACGATCTGGACGAAGAATAGGTTGATACATCTCGCCCTCTTTCAGTTCGCGAAAAGCGTTGTCTGGTAGATTTACCGACAATTTCTCTTTTTCTTCTTGCATAATATATTTTTTAATGTTGATATTTCTCTCTCTTTGCGAAGTTACATAAAATATTTTTTTTACAAAAATTCTCAGCTTACGCATTTCGCTTGCAGAGTAAATGTTTTATTATATATCATATGCAGATTGATTTTGCGAGGTTGCATTTAATGTGCTTTGCGACTATCTGTGCGCAGTCTTGACTCAAGCATTAAAATAAAATGCCATTATTTTTGCGAAGTATACCTCACACAACATCCATTTTTAGTAACTTTGCATTCAAATACTAAATTTATGAGAATAGGGTTTGACAACGATAAGTATCAAAAGATACAATCAGAACACATTAAGGAGAGAATATCACAATTTGACGGCAAACTATACCTCGAACTCGGTGGCAAACTGTTTGACGACCACCATGCAAGTCGCGTTTTGCCAGGCTTTCTGCCAGACAGCAAACTTAGAATGTTTCAGAAAATCAGCGACAGTATAGAAATCGTGATAGTAATCAGTGCTGCGGATATTGAAAAGAATAAAACTCGTGCCGACCTCGGAATTACTTACGATGAAGATGTGTTGCGCCTGCGCGGAGAGTTTCAAAGCAGAGGGTTTATGGTTGGTTCGGTGGTTATTACCCACTACAACAATCAGCCTGCTGCCATCGCATTCCGTCAACGTCTTGAGCGGGATGGCATAAAGACGTATTGCCATTATCTGATTGACGGCTATCCTCATAATGTGGAATTAATTGCTTCTGACGAGGGTTTTGGAAAGAACGACTATGTGGAAACAAAGCGTCCGTTGGTTATTGTTACAGCTCCTGGCCCTGGTAGCGGCAAGATGGCTGTCTGCCTTAGCCAGCTATATAACGAGCATAAACGTGGCATCAGAGCAGGATATGCCAAGTTCGAGACATTCCCTGTTTGGAATCTGCCACTGAAACATCCTGTAAATATCGCATACGAGGCTGCAACTGCCGACTTGAACGATGTGAATATGATTGACCCATTCCATCTCGAAGCATATAATAAGATTGCTGTTAACTATAATCGCGACATTGAAATCTTCCCAGTATTGAATGCTCTATTTGAAGGCATTTATGGTTCAAATCCATATAAATCACCAACCGACATGGGCGTGAACATGGTGGGATTCTGCATCAGCAATGATGAGGCTTGCTGTGAGGCCTCTAAGGAAGAACTTGTTCGCCGCTATTACGATGCAACCAATAAGATGGCTCTTGGCGCATGCAACGAGGCAGAAATCAGCAAAATCAGAATGCTGCTCAGCCAATCTAAAATCAATACTGATTACCGTCGCACAACGATTGCCGCAAAAGAATGCTTGAAGCGAACCAGTCGTACTTCTGCTGCCATCGAACTTGAAGATGGCACTATTATTACTGCACATTCTGGCGAACTATTGGGATGTAGTGCTGCCCTATTATTGAATGTCACAAAGCATCTCGCAGGTATCGATCATGAATTGAACCTTATTCCTCAATCAATGATCGAACCAATACAATACACCAAGATCAACTATCTTGGCGGCAGGAATCCTCGATTACACACTGATGAAGTGCTTGTGGCATTGTCGGTGCTGTCTGAAAACGATGAGAATTGCCGCAAAGCATTGCAGCAACTCCCAAAACTTCGTGGCTGTCAAGGGCATTGCACCGTGATGCTCACTGATGTAGACCAAAAAATATTTAAGAAGCTTGGAGTAAATCTCACAAGTGAGCCTGTTAAAAAGAAATAACAGCATTTATCCTGGAAGTCGGGACAACATTGGTGAGATAATCTGTTTAATCGATGGATTGCCCACCAATACCGACACATTCCGGTCTTGACGGAAGAACTCATGTTCTGCCCCTGCTTCACTTGCTATCAATAAAGCGGCGCAAACATCCCATTCGTGCAAATTGATTTCCCAAAATGCATCAAACACGCCAAGCGCAACATAGCATATATCCATTGCTGCTGAGCCCAAACGACGCACAGCACGTGTGATAGGCAATATTGTGCGGAAATTATCCACATTATTGTCGGTAGTGTTCATCTTATCTACCGGGAAACCTGTGCCAACAACAGCCTTTCTAATATCGGTGGTATCTGACACATGTATAAGTTTTCCATTAAGATATGCACCTTCGCCCTTCACTGCATGATACAATTCGTTGATATATGGAGCATACACTACACCCACGATTGTTTCACCGCGATATTTCACCCCAATTGAAACCGAAAATATCGGTAGCCCGGCATTATAGTTAGTGGTGCCGTCGAGTGGGTCAATCACCCATTCATAGTCGCTATCGCTTTTCTCCAGTCCAGATTCTTCCGACAATATAGAATGAGTGGGATAAGCACGTTTGATGCCATTTATTATGGCTTCCTCCGATGCTTTATCCACTATCGTCACTATGTCGGCATCATTCAATTTCGACTCTGGCTTCAAATTGCCCGAGCGGAAATGCTGCAATTGCAAGCGACCCGCTTCTCTCGCAAAAGATATTGCGTCAAAAAGCAGGTCGTTAATATCTATACTATTCATAATGCTTATTCTTCGTCATCTTCTGGAGCCACAGGAATCTGTCGTTTAAACACTTCTCTGAAGCATATCAACGTTTCGCTGCGAGTGTCTGATAGATTCGATAAGTTCTTTTGAATCAATCTAAGAAGGTCCTCATTGTTCTTAGCATAGATCTTAATAAACATATCGTATTGACCTGTGGTGTAGTAGCATTCCACCACTTCAGGAATTTTGCGAATGGCATCAATTATCATTTCTGATTTTGAAGGCTCTTTTAGCAAAAGTCCTATATATGCGCATGTCTCAAAACCCAATGATGAAGGGTTGATCACGGTGATAGCCTCTTTGATTACATTCATCGCGTAGAGCTTTTGCACACGTTGGTGTACGGCAGCCCCACTCACTCCACATTCATGAGCAATTTTCAAATATGGACGGCGTGCATTTTCTGATAGCATCGTTAGTATTTTATAATCTAACGTGTCAAGTTGAAATCCCATAATTTAAACTGGTTATTTTGTTTATGTTGTTATTGTTTAATATCTTTGTTATTATTGTCTTTTTATGGTGTGTCATTCACCACATGACATTCGAATTATAAATTTATAAAAAATTACAAGAAATGGAAACAAATTATCAAAAAATTTCTTCTTCCGATTATCTATTTTCTGAAATTTGCCAATTATATATTGATTCATTTCCTGCTGATGAACGCCGTTCAATCAATCAGTTAAAGCAAATCCTTGACAGCAATAGCAAATTTTCTATTGTTGCTGCCACAAACGATTATGAATTTGAGGGTTTCGCGTCTTTTTGGCGTTTCGATGAGTTTGTATATATCGAGCACCTTGCTGTAAATCCTAACCTTCGCAATCGAGGTGTCGGGAAAAAATTTGTTGAATACATTCAAGGTTGTTTCAAAAACGACAAGATTGTGATTGAGGTGGAACCAGATACTGACTCTCTTACACACCGAAGAATCGGTTTCTACATCCGTCTCGGCTTCGCTTTAAGAAAAGAAGTGAAATATATTCAGCCACCATATTCATCCAATCAAAACTCTTTGGAATTATGGTTGATGACCTATGGAGATTGCACAGATGAGCAACTCGCCAAATACACAGAAACTATCAAAAAAGAGGTCTACTACGATTACCAATAATACAATAACACAATTAAAGGCTTTTTGAGAATTGATAACCAATTGATGTAAAAAGACAATCAATCTTAAACCCAATTCGGTCGTTAGTGGTTGGATGTATTTCGGAATTTTAGAAGTGCAGATTTTATGGGTATTTCCGCGTTGTCAAAAAACGCTCGCCGGTAGGGCCACGGCATGTCGTGGCCTCATAAAACATTGATATCCAATGCAGTAAACACACCTGCGC
>ERZ780141.271-NODE-271-length-41877-cov-12.952274_pt1 | contig 41877 bp, 29 predicted proteins | sample MGYA00433080_ERZ780141 | MGnify/ENA primary metagenome ERZ780141 (study PRJEB29588, sample SAMEA2154047) | human gut metagenome | biome: human gut; feature: human-associated habitat; material: faeces | place: Denmark | collected 2008/2010 ... | reverse complement strand
CATGTATCTCTCTTAACATGCAACTAATCGCTATCTTATCCCGAATTGGGGTAATGTTCGGTTCATTCTCGTTACAATCGGTGTTACATATGACGGCAAATACATTTGCCCTATCTTGCCCATAGCACTGATTCTCAGTAAAACCAAGAATTGCTGAAAAACTGTCAGATTATCTGGTTTTTTGTTATAATATTCTGACATCCAGACAGTTGACCACATAGCGACTGTCAGCCAACTGTCTGGATGGTTTGCTGATGAAAAGGATTTACGGCAAACTTAATTTATCAAGTCTAATTCTGACGAGGACGGACAATCCCAATTCTCTATCATAGTTTCTCTTTCCTAAGTCTGTTAAATCTGTTCTTCTAAATATAATAATAGGGCTGTCACCACAAATTACTTTAGATATTTTTAAGTTGTATTGCTTTAAAATATCATCAAAATCATACGTCAAAGATGTATTGTTTATGGCATATTCAACTTCTGAACAAGAAGGCTTTCCTGTGTCGTTATTTTTTATTAAGTTTTTTGCAACTTCATAAGATTTGTCTTGAAAACAAGTAAGCTCAAATAATATTTGTTTTAATTCTGATAATTCATATTCAGAAGATGCCCTTTTCATGCAACAAGAAAATTCATGTAAAAAAGTATTGTAATCATTTTTCTTATACTTCGTTCTTTTGGCTTTCTGGAACTTAGATACTGCTGTCGTATCATCAAACAAAACTTCAGACTCATTGTCAGATTCTTTACCATCCAAATCATAATGAATGGACATTCCTAACATTCTCAATCCATAATTATAAAAAATAAAGGAATAGGCGGAAGCTGAATCTTCAGATACCACATAAAATTCCATTCTTTTTGTCAAATCTCCTAAATCAGGTAATTGTTTTACTGCGACATTATCCAGTGAATGGTGATTAGAACAAGAAAATAAAAAGAATACAAATAAATATATATAATATTTCATAATGTCAATATTTCCAAATTATCGTTTCTACAGTTTTCATTTCTTTATGATATTCAGTAGCATATGCCGCTGATTTACCTTTATATACAACATCTACATGACCAGAAACATCAGCTAAATTATTTTGAAAGGTAATTCCGTTTTTCAATGTCCACCCTTTCTTGCAATAAAGTCCTTTTCCCCATATTTTATTGAAATATTTTTTCATGTCTGATGCCAGTGTTATATAATTCCTACCATTTATATCTTTACTTGTAACTCCCTTTATATAAGGAATCTTTAAACCGCTTTCATTCATTGCATAAGATAGTCTAGCAGCGCATGCATTTTCCCAATTATACTCCAAAGCCTTTTGTGCAATTTCTCCACCTAACATTTGATAAAACTCTTGGGGAGACATTGCTTCAATACTGGCAGTTTCTATTTCGTATATTTTTTTTAATTGTCTGTAAGTTGGTCCACCATGTTTCAGTTCATTAAACATCATCACATAAGCCGCCGTCATAGCACCACTTGCAAATTTTCCTCCACCGAGTTCTGATACAATCCCTCCGAGTGCGGCATTGACAGCAATACGTTCGGCAGCCGACAGTCTGTCGCACATCCCGCCATTCAAGGCTGCACCGCCTGCTGCGGATGCCATACCGGTAAAGAAGCCGTGTTCGAAGTGACCGCCGCGTATTCCTTCCATAGCCCCTTCGGACACGGAGTGGGCGGCAATCTTCATGTACACGTTTTCAAGGTTCCCGATCTCGAAGTTTGCGAAACCGCTCACGCCTCCCCAGAAACCTCCTGTAAAGGTGTTCTTTGCCGTCTGCATAAGGTTGGCTCCGTTGATGATGGAATTGACCAAAGCTGAGGATGCTCCGCCAGCCATGCCGCCAATGACAGCGCCGTAGACACCAGACGCAAGACCACCAGTTTCAAGCCCTACGGCTATTCCTACTATAGCGGAGAAGGTGTCGCCTATCCAACTGTAGCCTGTCGGGTCAGTAAGCGACAGAGGATTGTTTATACAATAGGCATAGCGGTTGAGACTCTGCGTGTATTCCGGCATCTGCACTATCGGGTCTGGCGACATGAATCTGCCGACGAGAGGGTCGTACATCCTTCCCTCCATGTTGACAAGGCTGAACATGTCGATATGGTCGTGACCGGTAAATCCTGTATTGTATTCTGAAATGCTATCGTTCGAGAGAGTGTAGTAGTCCAATGTGTTCGGATCACGCCGTCTTCCCCAAGCGTCGTAGCTTAGCTCTTCTGTCAGGTTGCCGCTCCCGTCGCTATACGCAATTACAGAGCCGAGGTTGTCGTGATGCAGGTATGTGTCGTGTACTTCACCGTTGCCGGCAATCTCGTGGATAGCAACAGCCTTGCCGCCGGCAAATATATAGTTCAGGCTTTTGGTACTGTTTCCTGCCGTCTCCTCGGTGAAAAAGTCATTGACATAGATTCTTGTCTTTGCGTTCTTGTAATGATATTCAAAGTTCTGACCGCAGCCGCCCATGAAAGAGCCGGTAAATTCCACCTTCTTTTCTTTGTCCACTCCGTAGTCTATGGACAGAGTGTTGTATCTGAGCGGATTTTCTGAAATGTTCTGCTTTAAACTGGATATTTTGTTGAACGAGGTATATTTTATATCGTCAAATACAGGTAGAGTGTATTTCTCTCCCTTGACGCTGCTTATCCTATTGGTGCCGTCGGTATAAAAGACAGAGCCGAGACCAGTTTTGTAAGTAATGTTGCCGGCTCCGTCATATCTAATATCTGTTACGTGTCCTCTGTTGTCGCTTGCCGCTGTAAGACGGTCAAGAGAATCATAGCTGAATGTTTCGGTCAGGTTGCGGATATTGTCAGACCTGCCGTTTAGGTTCCCATTAGAGTCGTACGAGAAAGACCTGGCAAGGATTCCGGGAACCTGTATGCTGACAGTTCTTCCTGCCGTGTCGTATGCCATGTCTATACCCATTCCGTTGCCCAAGGATTCTGACAGCGGCTGTCCTGCAGCGTTGCTGCTGACTGCCTTCCAGTAATTCTTGGTATTGTCGGCTGACGATACCGACTCGAGATAACCTGTTGGCGCATAGTTGTTACGCACCTTGAAACCGGAAGGATATTCCAGTGTTGACAGGCGACTGAAGTTGTCATAGGTTCTTCGTGTTGTATAAGTGTTGCCGAATATACTTTCGTTTTCAGTTACGACTCTTCCGTAAGAATCATAACTTAACTCCCTGGCAATGCCGTTGGAACATGCAGCACCAGACAACGCCCCTTTCCATTCTGCATCATAAGTATAGGAGTATGTGAAATCCTTACGTTTCTCGTCTGTAATACGACCTATCAAATCATATACGTATTCGGCAGTACCTTTGCTGTCGGTCTGGCTTGCTAATTCTCCGTATGGAGTGTAGGTGTATTCAATGGTGCCCAAATCTGGGTCAGAGAGCTTTGTCCTGTTGCCGAACTTGTCATATTCAATAGTTGTCGTTGTCCGCGGTCCCGTAATCTGAATGCATCTGTCGCTTGCATCATATTTATAAGTTACCGTGTAGCCCGTGGCATCTGTGCTCACGGCAAGGTTACCGTCCATATCGTAAGTTTTTGAAGAAGTGTTGCCGTTTGCATCAGTCACGCTGGTTGTCAATCCGTTGTAACTCATGGTTGCCGTGGCTCCGTCCGGTTTTTTCTCCTTTATAGTCCTTCCTGCATTGTCGTATTCGTACTCCGTCCATAGCGGGACATCGCCTGCGAAATATGGTTCAGACTTTGATATGATTTGACCTTTACGGTTGTATACTGCATCTGCGTAGACTGTTTTTCCTTCTATGTTTTCCGTCACCTTGCGGATAGTTCTGCCGAGACTGTCGAAAAACTCCATGGCGAACGAACTGCCCGCCTTGTCCGTCCTCGTGAAGTATACGGCATTTTGCGGAGCATGCGCATTGCCGTTGCTCCAGTCTGACGTTATTGACGTATTTGAAAGAGGAGAATTTATTGCCGTTACATTTCCGAATGAGTCGTGCTCGTATGACGTGGCGAGTCCGTTGGCATCAACTGTTTTTTTCTCCACTCCGAGGGCTTCGTCGGTTTCTGATGACGATAAAAACGACAGGGCGTTTCTCCTTTTTGTAATGAATCTTCCGTTTCTGTCGTATTCCGATTCCGAACCGCGTGGCTCGTAACTACGGTCGTTTGGTATTGTCACGTCTGATGTGATATTTCCGAACACGTCATAAGCATATTGTTTTCTGTAGCCATGTAAATCTTCTGGTTCAAATGCCTCTTCTATGAGCAATCCACTGTCAGAATCGTACTTGAATTCAGAAGTCAAGGTCTGGCTCTCACCGTTTTCGGATTTCGTCACCGCTGCTTTTGTCAGTCGTCCCAAAATCCATCTGTCTTCATTGTTGTAGTAGACATTTTCCGTGGCAACAGATTTTCTGCCGCTTATAACAGTCGACTTTGTCGTGTTGCCGAAGTTGTCCTGTTCAAAGATTGAAAGCTTGTGAGATACAAGTTGCCCGGAATTATATTCGTATGACTTTTCCTCTACGCATTGAGGATAGTACGTGTATGCCACTTCCGACTTTCCGTCATTGTACTGATAGCTTATGGCATTCTTGTAGAAGGCATCGTTGAGGATTTTACCGTCAAGCGTCGTCTTTGAATACTTCAATACCGGTGTTGCTGTCTCTTTCAGTATCTCGTAGCCTTTTGTCGTGATGATGCCGGTGTTGTAGTCATTTGCTGACATTTCTTCAAAGCAAAGTATTCCTCTGCCTCGTTTGTGGGTAATCAAATTGCTATAGCTGTAACCTGTCGTGGACATGCCTCCTATGCCGTCTGAGACGGACATTTCTTTTACCACGGGCCATGGACATATTGCCGAAACAAACGGATAAGACTTGAGCGTACCGCGCCTGAACACCTGTCCATCTGTCAGTTTCGCATACTTAATATTTGTGTGGTTTCCCAGTCCGTCAGTTACGGAAGTCAACGCATTGTCACCGGTATTTGTCGAGACATGCAGGCTTATTGGAACAGATGAACCCTTGCTGTTTGGATAACAAATGAAGTCTGCTTTGCCGTCGCCGTTGAAATCTGCTATACGGAAGTTGGCTTTGTCTGTTCCAACTGTGTTGCTTCCTGTATAATGCGAAAAGTTTTTCCCAGTCCGGTCATTTATATATATATTTACTGGGCATGTCTGATTCTTGTTGGTCTTTTCCCCTACTACATAAAGGTCATCAAAACCGTCACCGTTAATGTCTGCAACAAAAATCTGCTTGTTCTTAGGATTGAAAAGGCTCGTAATGGCTTCGGAGACGAAAGACTTTTCATTTTCTCCAGTTATACCTGTTGAAAAATTCATTTCCCATCCGGTATCAGGCTTGCTGGTCGTTCCCATAGTTATCACATCGGTCTTTCCGTCAGCGTTGAAATCTCCCATACAGTAATAACTTGTTCCGAAATCAAAACCGTTTGATTTTACAAGTTTTCCATTGTGGTCTATTGTATAAAGGCTGCCGGTATTGTTGTCATGCATGTTTAGAATCTCTACTGTCCCGTCACCGTCAAAATCTACAAGGCATGGTCTGTCCCATATATCTTCTTGGGAAATGAACTCTATTTCGCTTTGTCTGACCAATGGGGTTATGCCGTTCTCCGAAGACTCGGAAACAAGCATGCAGTAATCGCTCGATGCGTATCCTCCGCGGACAATCAGGTCAGCAGCCCCGTCGCAGTTTATGTCCGTGGCGTAAATTGAATGTTTCGATTCCAGTGCAGGCACTATGCCTTTTTCGTATTTTAGGCTGTAGTTTCCGGCATCGTCAACATCCGACAGATAAAGGTCTATCATATAGAATGGGTGACTGCCCCTTTCCACAACAATGTCGTCATATCCGTCGCCGTTAAAGTCGCCGCTTACGACCGAAGTTATGTATCTTCGTTTATGCTCTTCTTCTGGTGTGAGAAAATTGCCTTCATAAGCTTTTGTAAAAGACTTTCCGTCGCTAAGCAGGATTTGGAAATCAAGCCTGTCGCTGTAGTCTGGGCGTACAAGCATGTCAGTTTTGCCGTCGCCGTTGAAATCGCCGGTAACTGCTGTTGCCAATGTCGCATTGGTGTATGTCGTTGCGCCAAGGTTTGTTGTACCGTTCCACTCATTGTTGTTCCATGAAAACGATGTCGGCCTTTTCCTGTCATTGGCTGTTGACTCTTTTATGCTTCTGACCAGATGTTCATTGTTGGCAATGGTATAGTCTATATCGTACCTTCTTACAAGCTGTTCGCCGTATTTACAGTCTATCCTGTTTATTACATGCGATTTCTTTACCTTCTGTCCGCTTATGAAAGCGCAAGGAGAGCAGCAGGTCTTGTACGTGATGAGTATTGATGCATAGGTGGAAAGTCCGGCCTTGTCGTTTGCGGTATATGTTATCCTTTCCGGGAGAAACTCGTTGTTCTCACAGTCCGAATTGTAGGATATCCTGTAATAGTTGCCTTTCGTGTCTGTCACTTTGGTCTCAAGCAAAAACAGATTGTTGCTATTCCTCCCGCTAAGGTTCTTTGCATTTATATATTCTCTCGTCAGTCCGTCTTTTGTGTAGACCGTGAATTTTGAAGGATTGGCTTTGTTGCCTTCCGCTATGATTTTGGAAAAGCTGTTGTTTTCGGTCCGGTATTCACGATACTCTGCAGTTTCATTTACAATGGTCAGTCTCGCTCCATCAAGCATAAAGCGGTCACTTTCGTCAAAGTGTATGATGTCAGCCTTGCCGTCGCGGTAAAGGTTGCGCGGTACACGGCTTATAAGAGATATGCCCGACAGATCAAAGCTACGGCCAAACAGGCCGTCTCCTTTTGAACTGTCGTATACAATGGACAGTTGCGGAGACATGCCTCCTGTACCTGAAGCTACGGATATAGGCATCTCGTAATGAAATTGGCCGTTAGGAGTTACTTCATAACTGTCTGCCGTCTTGCCTACCGTATCTTTTGCCGACAGGTTGGAAGTTACCAGTATGAACAGCAGTATATACAGATTTTTTACCTTCATACACAAATTCAGTTTTTTATGACTTTTTTTGTAGCTTCGCTACAGGCTACTTTAATATTAAATATATATACTCCAGACGGGCAGTCATTCATGTCAACAGTATATGTACGTTTGTTGAACTCTGCAGATTTTACCACGATCGGAGACAAATCGCTCACTTGCAATGTTGCAGTTGTTCCATAGTCCTTTTTAAGGTCAATGGTAAATTTGTTGTCTTTGCCGATGATAGAAATATCGCCGGATATGTCAATCCGGTTGTTCCCGTCATTTGGCTTCAAAGATGGTATAGTAATGCCTTTACGACTTGTTATGTTACCATTTAAGTCGTATGAGAACGTTGTCGTCTTGTTTATGGCGATTGTTTGGGCGTTTATTTGCATTGTCCCAAATTGCACTATCAGTATGAGAGATGTTAATTTCATATTATAGATTATGTCTTAATCCGTTGGCGGAATTAATTTAAGTTGATAAATATGAGTAAAAGGTTGTACATATCGCTGATTATACCAACTTAGTGGTGCTCAAACATTAAGTTCAAACCATCGTACGTACAACATTTATACAAAATTCATCAAAATACTTGAGATATGCAAGCAATTCTCTGAAAATCTCGCCAATGAATCGGGTAGCGTTCCATGCCGTGGTACTGTTCAACCCAAATCGGTCATTAGGCCGTTTAATGTCATATTTTACAACTGCTTGCAGTCTTTTGCTTTTTATAAGGTGTCTTTTGCCTGTTTTTAATTCGCAATAGCTCGCTATTACTCATTAAAAGCCAAACAAAATCCACTCTTCTAAAAAGCAAAATACAAGCAAGCCCTAATGACCGCTTTGGGTTCAAGAGTCTTCTGACTTGGAAGTGTGCAAAGACATGCAACACATTGATTTGTCACACCTCTACAATTCTTCAATAAATGGGCACGGTGCTTGCCCATGTGGGGCACGATGCTTGCCCATGTGGGGCACGGTGCTTGCCCCAAGTGGGCACAACCAGTATCCAAAATGTGCCCAAAGCGGTTCAAAGACGAAACGCCAGAAAAGGGGATGATAAACGATCAAAGTCCCGATGATACTTCGATGATACTTTAATGATACTTTTCTGTAAAGAATCCCGAAAAGTATCATTAAGCCAACTCGTTGGTACAATGGACTTTATATATATGGAGAAGCCGGAAAATGATACTATGACACTTCTCTATAGAAAAAATGAGAGTATGCCAAGAACATGACACACCCTCAATAACACTTGTTTAGTGACGGTAAAATAATAACTTGGTACGATTTGAGTAAGTAATGTCAACGACACACCTTGTTGTAGACATCCAACACTTTCTGCGCCACATTGTTTCCCTCGAAGCGTTTCACGTATTGCTGGCTTCTCTCTATGCGCTGCTCTCTGCCCGGCGCTCCACACAACACCTGCTTCACGGCTTCTGCCATTCCGCACACATCGTCGGGGTTGACGTATATGGAGTCGTTGCCGCCGGCTTCTTCAAGACAGCTGCCAGTGCATGCCACAACAGGGAGTCCGCTCTGTATAGCCTCGATGACGGGGAGTCCGAATCCCTCATAGCGCGAGGGGTAAACACATGCCTCTGCCATCTGGTATATTGACGGGAGGTCTTCGTGTGGCACGCCATGGAGCATCTTCACACGGTGCTGCAGGTTGTTTGCCACTACATACTCTTTCACCTTGTCGGCATACGGTGTGGGGCGTCCCACGATGACGATGCTGACCTCTTCGGGCAGCATGTGCATGGCTCTCACGGCAAGCAGCACGTTCTTGCGCTCCTCGATGGTTCCCACATTCACGATGTATCTCTCTGGCAGCATATATTTGGTGTGGACCTGCTGGAGCTTCTTTTCGCTCTCTCTGGTCTTGAATTCTGTGCTGCAGCTCTGGTATATGACGTCTATTTTCGAGGGGTCAACGCCACCGAAGCGCATGATGTCTCTCTTGGTACACTCGCTGATGGCTATGATGCGGTCTGCCTCGCGACAGGTCTTGTGGAATTTCCATGCGTATATCTTGGTGTCTATCCAGTTGTAGTATTCTGGATGACACATGAATATGAGGTCGTGGATGGTGACGACGGTCTTGATGCCGGCCTTCCTGATGCCGAGAGGCAGTTCGCCAGTCAGTCCATGATAGAGGTGCACACCGTCTTTCTTCAGGTCTTCCACTATTCCCTTCATTCTCCACAAGTCTCTCGACAGCTTTGTGTAGCAGTCGTGCGGATAAACGAATCTGAGGTTTGAGGATTCTTTCACCTGTCCTCGCAGCTCATCGCGTCCCATGTCGGGAGCGTAGAGTCTGAGCTGCGTTCCTTCCGGCACTATGCGTTGCAAATCCCCCACAAGGGTCCTGGAATAGTTTCCGAGTCCCGAGGCGTTCCTCACTATGCGCTTTGCGTCAAATCCTATTATCATAATTCTACGTCTTTTCTTTTTATGACATGCCCGTTCTCCATGACATAATATTTGTCGAAATGCTCATGGTTTCTCTTCCATCTGTCGTGGGTCCAGAGATATAGTCTGGGATCCCTCTTTATGGTGTCCTCAAGCATCTTGAAGAAGCGTGTCGTTATCTCGTTCTCCTGCATCTCGGCAGGTTTGTCGGTAATCAGCCTGAAGGTGCAGATGTATTTGCCGCGTTCCTGTCTCTGCATGTCAACATAGAACACGGCGTCGTTCATCTTCTTCATTATCTTCTCGCCGCCGGTGAATACTGGTGTGTCGTGGTTGAGGAACGGCAGCCAGCAGTGTATGTTCAGGTATTTCGGCGACTGGTCTGAAATGTATCCGAAGAGCCACATGCGTTTCTCGCGTTTGTATCTCACAAGGTATCTCAGTATGTCCTGTTTCGGTATGCATACTCCACCCTTGCTCTGGCGTATATCCTTGAAGAGCATGTCGAATATTTTGCTCCTGAGCGGATGATATATAAGTCCGCACACCGCCTCTTTGTGTCGCTTGAAGGCGAGTCCCGTGGCAGAGAGCAGTTCCCAGTTGCAGTAGTGTCCGAGGATGGCGGCGCATGTCTGCCCCTTGTCGTAATATTCTTCTATCTGCTCCGCATTTCTGAATTCTATGTGCTTGAGCAGGGTCTCGTCGCTGACGGTGAGCAGCTTCAGTGTTTCCACGAAATAGTCGCAGAGCCAATGATAGAATCCATGCTCTATTTCTTTCAGTTCCTGAGGTGTTTTCTCGGGGAATGAACTGCTGAGGTTTTTTCTCACCACCTTCTTCCTGTAGCCCACGATATGATACATGATGAGATAGAAGAAGTCGGAGATGCCATACAACACTCTGTAGGGCAATAGCGACAACACATAGAAGATGGGGTAGACTATTTTGTATGCCATATATGAATGAATATTTTGTTACGACTGCATATCGTGCAGCTTCTTGTAATATCCGTCCTTGCTGATGAGTTCGTCGTGGGTGCCCCGCTCCACTATCTGTCCCTCGTGGAGCACGCATATCTCGTCGGCATTCTTGATGGTGGAGAGCCGGTGGGCTATAGCAACGGTGGTGCGCGTCTTCATCAGTCGTTCCAGAGCGTCCTGCACGAGTCTCTCGCTCTCTGTGTCGAGAGCCGATGTTGCCTCGTCGAGGATGAGTATCGGCGGATTCTTGAGTATGGCTCGCGCAATGCTCACTCGCTGTCGCTGTCCGCCGGAGAGTCGGCCGCCGCGGTCACCGATATTGGTGTCGTAGCCGTTTTCAGAAGCTTTGATGAATTCGTCGGCATTGGCTATGCGGGCAGCCTCTTCCACCTGCTGCTGCGTGGCGTTGTCAACACCGAAGGAGATGTTGTTGAAGAAGGTGTCGTTGAAGAGTATCGCCTCCTGGTTCACGTTGCCGATGAGCTGTCTGAGGTCGTGGATATCGAGGTCTTTCACGTTGATGCCGTCGATGAGCACCTCACCCTCCTGCACGTCGTAGTATCTCGGAATGAGGTCTACCATGGTTGACTTTCCTCCTCCGCTCTGTCCCACGAGGGCTATCGTCTTTCCTTTCTCTATCGTGAGGTTGATGTCTCTGAGCACCCACTGCTCTCCGTATCTGAACGACACATGGCGGAACTCTATGGTGTGGTCGAAGCTGGAGATGTGTTGAGGGTTCTCCTTCTCCTTGATGTCGCTTTCGGCAAGCAGAATCTTGTCTACACGCTCCATTGAAGCCAGTCCCTTTGGGATGTTGTAGCCAGCCTTGGAGAAGTCTTTCAGAGGGTTTATGATGCTGTAGAGGATTACGAGATAATAGATGAACGTGGGACCGGAGAGCACCTGCTGGTTGAGCACGAGGATGCCGCCGAACCACAACACGATGATTATCATCACCGTGCCGAGGAACTCGCTCATGGGGTGTGCCATCTGCTGACGGGTGTTCACCTTGAGAATCTGGTTTCTGTAGTTGGAGTTGGTGTTGTCGAAGCGCCTGTTCATCTTCTCCTCAGCACAGAATGCCTTGATGATACGCAGTCCGCCGAGGGTCTCCTCCACCTGACTCATGGTGTCGCTCCAGAGGGCCTGCGCCTCCTTTGACTTGCGTTTCAGCTTGCGCCCCACCTTGCCCATTATCCATCCCATGACGGGAACGAAGAGTATGGTGAAGAGAGTGAGTTGCCAACTGATGCAGAGCAGCGTGGCGAAATATGCTATTATGAGGATGGGGTTCTTGAAGAGCATGTCGAGCGAACTCATTATGGAGTTTTCTATCTCCTGCACGTCGCCGCTCATCCTGGCTATGATGTCTCCCTTGCGCTCCTCTGAGAAGAAGCCGATAGGCAGGGATGTTATCTTGCGGTAGAGCTGGTTGCGGATGTCTCTCACGATTCCGGTCCTGATCGGTATCACGGTGGCCGACGACAGGAAATAGGCTCCCGTCTTGAGGAATGTCATGGTGGCGAGGAAGAGTCCGAGCACGAGCAATGTGGTGGTAGGACCGATGTCGGCAATCAGCGCGTTGACATAATAGTCCATGTTGTTTGCCGCAACTTCCTTCATGTTGTCCCAGTTCCATGCCATGAGCTGTGGCGCTGCGGCAGCCTTCTCTGTCTTGAAGATAATCTGCAGGATAGGGATTATGGCTGCAAACGAGAATATGTTGAGCACAGCCGACAGAATGTTGAACGACACCGTCATGACGAGGTATCTCTTGTATGGCGGCACGAAGCGCCTGAGTATCTGGAAAAATTCTTTCATATAAGAAACAACCCCTTGCCAGCCCGCGGTATATGCCACTTCCGACTTGTCTCTCCCTCATGACGGAGAGACGCCGACATGCCTGGCGGACGGAACAGCAGGGGATATTTATGTTTGTTATTGATTATCTGATTATGCTTTTGTCTGTCACTATATAGGAAGGCGGATTATGCCCCGCCTCACTCTGCTGCTGAAGGAGATGGCACGAGAGTGCCGAAGAGCGTGGCGCTGGTGCTGCCCGTTATCTTCACTCTCACCGTCTCGCCCACGTGGTGGTTGCCTTTGTCGAACACCACGGCCTTGTTCTGCTCCGTCCTGCCCATGAGCTGCTGGCGGGAACGCTTGCTGTAGCCCTCAACGAGGACGTCGAACTCCTTGCCCTCGTCTTTTCTGTTCTGCTCGGCGCTTACTTCGGTCTGCAGCTTTATCAGTTCATTGAGTCGCTGTATCTTCACCTCCTCCGACACGTTGTCGGGCAGATGTTTTGAGGCATAGGTGCCCGGGCGTTCCGAGTATTTGAACATGAAGGCAGAGTCGAAGCCCACCTCCCTGACGAGCGACAGGGTCTGTTGGTGGTCTTCTTCCGTCTCGTCGTGGTAGCCCACGAAGATGTCGGTGGTTATTCCGCAGCCAGGGATGATGCGGCGTATGGCATCTATGGTGTCGAGATACTGCTGACGGGTGTATTTTCTGTTCATCAGCTTCAGTATCTTGTCGCTTCCGCTCTGTGCAGGGAAGTGGATATGGTTGCAGATATTCGGTTCTTCGGCTATGACGTGCAGGATGTCCTCCTTCATGTCTTCGGGATTGGAAGTGGTGAATCTCACTCTCATGTCGGGCACTGCCTGAGCCACCATTCTGAGGAGTTCGGCAAAAGACACCTTGCCTTCTTCTTTCTTTCCCGACGGCGAGAGACCGTAACTGTTCACGTTCTGTCCGAGCAGCGTAACCTCCTTGAAACCGCGGTCGTGCAGGTCTTTCACCTCTCTGAGGATGCTCTCCGGATCACGGCTGCGCTCCCTGCCTCTGGTGTATGGCACAATGCAGTAGTGGCAGAAGTTGTTGCAGCCACGCATGATGCTCACGAAGCCGCTCACCTTCTGTCCGCCGATGCGCATCGGCACGATGTCGCGGTAAGTCTCGGTGGTGGAGAGTTCGATGTTGATGGCGTTGCCGCCGTTCTCACACTGGGCTATAAGGTCGGGCAGAGTGAGATAGCTGTCGGGACCGCACACGAGATTGGCGTGATGGTTATCTATCAGGTCGTCTTTCACTCTCTCCGCCATGCAGCCCAGCACGCCGAGGATGACCTTGCGGCCCTTCTTCTGCTCTGCATGGAGGGTTTCGAGACGGTTGTATATCTTGTTTTCAGCATTCTCCCTGATGCTGCATGTATTCAGAAAAATAGCGTCTGCGTCGTCTTCCTTTTCGCAAAGTTCATAACCCGCCATCTGCATCACAGAAGCTACAACTTCGCTGTCTGCCACGTTCATCTGGCAGCCATAAGTCTCTATGAAGAGTTTTTTCATTATTTCCTTTATTCGTTTAAAATTGCATACTTTGGGTGCGAAATTAATAAATTTAAATTGTATTTGCAAACTTCACAACGTATTTCAACTTTTCGTTACATTTCTCACTCAAATCGTACCAAGTTATTATTTTACCGTCACTAAATAGATTATTATCAGTTTTTTCCTTACATTTGCAGCTGAAAAGAAATGACAAGAATGCAAAAAGACAAGATACTCATCACTGGCGCCACAGGTTTCATCGGCAGCTTCATCGTTGAAGAGGCTCTCCGCAGAGGAATGGAAGTGTGGGCTGCCGTAAGGGCTACAAGCTCACGGAAATATCTGCCGCAAGAGGGGATAAACTTTATAGAACTGGATTTCAACGACGAGCATAAGCTCAAGGAGCAGCTGCGCCAACACAGCTTCGACTATGTGGTGCATGCCGCCGGCGTGACGAAATGTCTGAACAAAGCTGACTTCTTCAAGACGAACAGCAAGGGAACGAGGCATCTGGTGAATGCCATTCTCGATCTCGCCATGCCTGTAAAGCGCTTCGTGTTCATAAGCAGCTTGAGCATCCTCGGACCGATACGGGAGGAGGAGCCGCATACCGACATCACCGACTCCGACACGCCACAGCCCAACACAGCATACGGCAAGAGCAAACTGGAGGCGGAGGACTATCTGCGGTCGGTGGCAGACAGGCTGCCGTTCATCATACTGCGACCGACAGGAGTGTATGGTCCGCGGGAAAAGGATTATTTCATGATGGCGGAGAGCATAAAGAAGCATGTGGACTTCGCCGTGGGATACAAGCGGCAGGACATCACGTTCATCTTCGTCAGCGACGTGGTGCAGGCGGTGTTCCTGGCTCTCACCAACGGAAAGACGGGCAGCAGCTACATTCTGAGCGACGGTGAGGTGTATTCGTCACGCACGTTCAGCGACCTGATACAGAAGGAACTGGGAGTGAAGCACGTGCTGCGTATCGTGGCGCCACTGTGGTTTCTGAAGACCGTATCAACGGTTGCCGAGGCTATGGCGCACCTGACGGGAAAGATTTCTGCCCTTAACCGCGACAAATACAATATCATGAAGCAGCGCAACTGGCAATGCGACATATCTCCGGCAAGAAAGGAACTGGGCTTCGAACCGAAATGCCAGCTGCCGGAGGGTGTGAGAATCAGCATGAAATGGTATAAGGACAACGGATGGATGTAAGCGCCAGACGGATGTAAGCGCCAGACGGATGTATGCAATACAAAAGTTGGATGCTGGCAAAGAAACGGATGGAATGATTTAAACGACCGGAAAAGGAAAAGACAACGATTATGAAAGATTTATTCAAGATAGAGAAGAAGCCCAAAAAGGGTCTCTTCTGGCTGGAGTGGGTGATGACTGGATATCTCGTGCTGACATTGCTCATGGTGTTCTTCACATACACCAAGGTGGCAAACCCTGAGGCAATGATATGGGGCAGAGTGAGAATCATGGTGGTGACGCTGGCTCTATGGGGAGTTTACAGGATGGTGCCATGCCGATTCACGAGGTTCTGCCGCATCACGGTGCAGATGGCGCTACTCAGCTGGTGGTATCCAGATACCTACGAACTGAACCGCATGCTGCCGAATCTCGACCACGTATTCGCCCAGGCGGAACAGTCGCTGTTCGGATGCCAGCCAGCACTGATATTCCATGAGGCAATGCCATGGAGCGTGGTCAGCGAACTGCTCGACATGGGTTATGCGGCATATTATCCGATGATAGCTCTGGCGGCGATATACTATTTTATATGGAGATACAAGGAGTATGAGCGCTGCGCATTCGTGATAATGGCTTCTTTCTTCGCATACTACGTGATATTCGTGCTCGTGCCGGTGACAGGACCCACGTTCTATTTCAAGGCTGTCGGCATAGACCAGATAACGGCTGGCGTGTTCCCCAACCTTGGCGACTACTTCAACACCCACACCGAATGTCTGCCGAGTCCGGGATATACCGACGGCATCTTCTACCATCTCGTTGAAGACGCCAAGGCTGCCGGAGAGAGACCTACTGCTGCTTTCCCAAGTTCGCATGTTGGAATAAGCACCGTGATAATGCTGCTGATATGGCACACCCGCAACAGGAAGCTGCTCTATATTATGGCTCCCTTCTATGTGTTGCTCTGCTTCGCCACGGTATACATACAGGCCCACTATGCCATCGACGCCATCGCCGGACTCATCACCGGCACGATGTTCTACTTCATCTTCATGTGGATGTCGAAGGGGATGAAAAATTGAAAGGAATAGAGAGAATAATAAAAGAATAAAAAAACAACAGACGAGTTGATGATGCACAATCGGACAACTCGTCTGTTTTTTTTACCCAAATCAGTCATTAGGGTGTTGGCGTCGATAATTCGTCTGCCGACATTCCTAATGACCGATTTTATTGTGGTAATGCCCCGTCTACTATCCTGCCGCTACACGCCGTCAGCCCAACAGACGGCGTGAAAAATATCTCACAGGATACCACACCGCCAGGAAACCTACCGCAATCACCGTGGCAAACACCACGAGCACGTCTTCCGGATGCACGCTTACGGGATAGGCATCCACTACGAATGTGCCGCTCGACTGTCCCAGCGCCACGATGCCGAACTGATGCTGAAGCCAGCAGAGAAGCAGTCCGATGAGTATTCCTGCCAATGCTCCGAAGAAGGATATCAGTCTGCCCTCGAAGAGGAAGATACGGGATATCTGACGGTCTGTAGCACCGAGATTCCTGAGCGTCACCACATCATCCTTCTTGTCGATTATCAGCATGGATATCGAACCTATGATATTGAAGCTCGCCACGATGAGTATAAACGTGAGGAAGATATATGCGATGAATTTCTCCACCTTCATTATCCGGAACGTGTCTGCCTGCTGCTCATAGCGGTCGAGCACACGGTAGCGGTTGCCGACGATCTCCTGCATCTTCTCCTTCACGGCATTGAGGTCGCTGCCGTTCTTCAGGCGAATCTGCAGCGACGACAGCATTCCCTGCTGTTCAAACAGTGTGCGCGCCATGGTGATAGGCACTATCACGTGGTCGCGGTCGTATTTTCCCTGTTTCACCATGAAGACCACTCCCGGAGAAATCAGCGAGTCAACTACGAATCCGTCGGATGGATTGGCGAGGTCGAGCTGTCCTGTCTTCCGCGGAGCGTATATCATCAGGTTGCCGTCCCAGTTGGCATTCATGCCGAGAGTCTCGGCGAGGCGTATGCCCACCACGGCAAAGTTCAGGTTTGCAGCCTGGAGCAGAAACGTGCCGTCGCCATACAGTATGTCGTCGATGCGCGACATACGTTCGAAATTGTCGTCAACGCCCATCACCCACACCATGGTCTGCTTGCCCTTGTATATGGCGAGTGCCTGGTCTTTCACACACTCCGACGCCACGTCAACCTCCGGCAGCTTTCTCACCTTCTGCAGCAGCGGGTCGTCGGCAGGTGCCGTCTTTCCCTCTGCAGGCACGAGTTCTATCTGCGGGTCGAAGGATGTGAAGAACGATGCCACGAGGTCGTGGAAACCGTTGAACACACTGAGTGTCACCACGAGAGCCATCGTGGCCACTGCCACACCAACGGCACTGATGCAGCTGATGATGTTTATGGCGTGTGTGCTCTTCTTTGAGAAGAGGTAACGGCGTGCTATGTAGAATGGAAAATTCATGACTCTCCTATTTCTTCAGAAGCTCGTCGATATGCTCAATATAGTCGAGTGAGTCGTCGATGAAGAAGCGCAGCTCCGGAATGATTCGCAGCTGGTTGCGCACTCGCTGACCGAGGTCGTAGCGCACCGTCTTCTCGTTCTTTCTGATGTTTTCTATTATCTCCTCTCCCTTGTCCGACGGGAAGATGCTCAGATATGCCGTGCAGATGCTGAGGTCTGGACTCACCCTGACCCTCGTCACCGACACCATCACTCCGTGCATGGCTCTTGTCTGACTCTGGAAAATAAGGCTCAGCTCCTTCTGCAGGAGTCTTGCTATACGATTTTGTCTTGTCTCTTGCATTTTGTAATCTTCTTTTTTTATTTTTCAATTCTTTCTCTTGTGATGCAGGCTATGCAGATGGCATATTTTTCCACACCTCCTGCACCTGTCGCCAGTCCACTCTCTGCAGGGACTATTCATGGCGAGGCACCATATTGCCAACAAAGTTATCCACAATGCTGCCAATGGGCGAATAGTATGGAAACTTAAATACAAAAGTAATGATAATAGGGTAAACTCCCAAATTTATTAATTATTATTGTGTAAGTAGGCCCAAGTTTCGCAAGGATCAGGGGGGAAGACAGGCAAGAAGAGAATGGCAGAATCAGACTTTGGTTTTTAATCTAATACCACTGTTGTCCACACTATTATCCACAACCGGTAATTATAACCGTAGCGGTACGGTAATATAGCTGCATGGGGAAGAATCACAATGTATAGTAAGAGGAAGACTCACCCCTATTCACCGTTGTCTGAATTCTGTAAACATAAACATGGATATAAATGCCCGTATCGGGCAACCGTTGGAAAGCAATTCTGCCCATCAGGGGAAAGCTGCTTGCCCATGTTGAGAAAGCAGCTTTCCCATATGGGGCAAGCACCGTGCCCCAAAAAGTACATATTTACCCTATCCATTACATATAATTTTATCCTTCCCACACAGTTGTGGAAAACCCTGTTGATAACCGTGTTGATAAGTTGTACTTTATCCACAGCAAAAAAAGAAATCAAAAATCCCTGTGGATATCCACAAGCTTATAAACAACTATTAGAAAACTTTTCCACGAAAAAGGAGCAGCAAAAGATATAAACTTATTATCTTTGCACCGAATGTGGAAATTGTGGATAAATGGGCTTTCATGCTGAAATAGAGAAAGAAAGACACATAATAACCTGTTGATAAACCAAGATATTGTGTTGACAAGGAAATGACCAAGGAAATACGACAGAAGTTATGAACAAATCCACAGCATATCATACTACACATATTTGAATTTAAAAATTAAAAACAAAAAAGAAATATAATAATATGACTGTTGACAAGAAGTGGGTCGAGAAAGGTTATATCGACGAACCTGTGGCCGACGGCGTAGACCTGGCCAAAGAGATAAGAAACTTGTGCAAGGAGAAAAACGCTGTGATTCTCGCACACTACTATACCACCGGCGACATCCAGCAGGTGGCTGACTTCATCGGCGACTCGCTCGCACTGGCGAGAAAGGCTGCCGACACGAAGGCTGACATCATCGTGATGTGTGGAGTGCATTTCATGGCGGAGACCTGCAAGATTCTCTCACCGGAGAAGACGGTAATCTGTCCTGACCTCAATGCGGGATGTTCGCTCGCTGACTCATGCAAGGCTGAAGACCTGAAGAAATTCAAGGAGGAGCATCCTGGATATAAGGTGGTGAGCTATGTTAACACCACGGCGGCGGTGAAGGCGCTGACGGATGTGGTGGTGACGAGCGGAAACGCAAAGAAGATCGTTGACACCTTCCCGAAGGACGAGAAGCTGATCTTCGGTCCTGACTACAACCTCGGCTCGTATATCAACAGTGTGACGGGAAGAAACATGCTGCTGTGGAACGGCGGATGCCACGTGCATGAGCGCTTCTCGGCACAGGAGATAGTAAGACTGAAGAAGGAGCATCCGGGAGCTAAGGTGCTTGTGCATCCGGAGTGTAAGGGACCGGTGGTGGCGCTTGCCGACGTGGTGGGCTCTACTGCTGTTTTGCTGAAGCATGCCGTGGAGAGCGACACTAAGGAGTTTATCGTGGCTACGGAGTCCGGAATATTGTATGAGATGACGAACAAGTGTCCGGAGAAGACTTTCATCCCCGTGCCGCCAGAGGTGAGCGAGGGTTCGCTGGGCTGCTCTTGCAACGAGTGTGACTATATGAAGATGAACACGCTGCGCAAGATTTACAACGCTCTGAAATGTGAGTGGCCTACAGTGGAAGTGGCTCCTGAAATCGCTCGCGACGCTGTGAAGCCTATCGAGAGAATGCTTGAGCTGAGTTAAGGAATTCTTTGGCAGACGAGTTGACGGATTGACAACTCGTTTGCTTTATATACACAGGCTTCTCCTCCCCCCTCTATTGGGGAGATGGGGAGAGACTTATCAGTTATACTAATAGATAATGAAAATATTGTTGATCGGCGAAGCCAGTTTTCTGCACAACACTCTGAAAAAAGGACTCCAGGAGCGCGGACATACCGTAGTGACCATGTCTGACGGCAACGGATGGCACGACGCTCCGAGAGACATCGACCTGAGGAGAGACAGGAAGTGGGGAAAACTGGGCGGACTGAAAGTGTTATGGCAGATTGCGAGACACCTGCCGCAACTCGTAGGCAACGATATTGTTCAGATACACAACTATCAGTTTGTTCCACTTAAATACGGGTGGAACAAACTGCTTTTCTTTTTCCTCAGACTTCTGAACAAGAAGACCGTGAAGGGCTGTTTCGGCGATGACCCTCAGATTTTCGCGCGCCAGAAAAAAGGAGTGCCGAGATATAGCGACACGTATTGGAACGGCAGACCGCAGAATATGGCAGAGAATGCGGAGCGTATCGACGAGGTGATGCTGCATGGGGCGTATGGCTGCTGGCGGTATACATCGGCAAAGGCCGACGCTCTCGTGGCTTGCCTGTATGAATATTGGTTGTGCTATAACGTGGATTCTTTTGTCCGTAAGCTTCATTATCTGCCGCTGCCTATGATTCTGCCACAGAACGGGACGGAAGGCGCCAGAAGGAAGGAAAACGGCGGTGTGGTGAAAATTCTCGTGGGCATACAGCCCAAGCGCGACTTCATGAAGGGTGCCATGCGTATGGCGGAATGGCTCGAAGCAATCAAGCTGCGCCATCCCGGCAGGATGGAGATTAGATATGTGGAGGGTGTGCCGCTCGAAGAATACAAGCGGATGCTTGCCGAGGCTGACGTGCTCGTTGACCAGCTCTACAGTTTCACTCCGTCGATGAATTCCTTGCAGGCAATGGCGCTCGGCACTGTGGTGATAGGTGGCGGAGAGGAGGAATATTATGATTTCATTGGCGAGAAAGAACTGCGTCCTATAATCAACGTGAGTCCGGAACTGTCGGATGCCGAGAACATGGCGATAATAGAAAAGGCTCTCTTTACCGACGGTATGATAGAAAGGCTCTCCCGCCAGAGCATGGCATTCGTGAAGAAATACCATGACTACAGAAAGGTGGCAGAGATGTATGAAGAGATGTACAGGTCATCTTTTCTCATTTAACCCCAAACGGTATGATTACCGGTCAGGGTTCAACAACTGTATCCATTTTCCAAATACATTTTCTTTATAATATGCGTGGCTTCCGGCTATGGCATTGTCGCCGTATTGGCGTCTGAGGGCTTCGGAGTCCATCATCGTGGTGATACCCTTGATGAGCGACGAGTAGTGGCTTTGCTCCACAATGATGCCGTTGTAGCCGTTGCGCACGATGTCGGAGGCACCGAAGTCGAAATCGAACACCACGGATGGCAGTCCGCACGACTGTGCCTCTATCAGCGCCATTGGCTGTCCTTCGTATAGAGAGGGCATGATGTGCAGGCTGTATTGCGGATATACGTCCATGATGTTGTTCGACCGTCCGCAGAGTGTTATATGCTCCTGCATGCCGAGTCTCTCTATCTCAGCTTGCAGCATGGCGCGCTGCGAACCGTCACCATATATGTCGAGATGCCAGTCGGGATGCAGCCGGGCGATTTCTTTCCAGTGGTCTATGAGCGGAAGAAATCCCTTCTGCTCTTCCAGTCTGCCCACGGCGATAGCCCGTTTCACGCTATAGTCCTCCACTCTCTTCGCCGGCTTTTTGATGAAGTTAGGAATCACCAGCGTGCGGCGTGCGTTGGAATATTCCATGGCATCGCCGTTGGTGAGGCATACCACGGTGTCGGCTTTGCGCTCCATAATGGAGAACATACGATGGTAGGGGGTGAACGGACGTGCCAGATGCGACTCGTATATCTTGCGTGCCTTGGTGTGGCAGAGTGGGAGTAGCAGCGCTCCGAGGGTGGTGGTGAAGAATATTATATCGGGCTGCAGGCTTTTTATAGTCTTGTTCAGTCGTCGGGCTGCCGTCATCAGCGTGTTAGTGCGGCTGATGAGCTTTATCAGCTTGCCGTGGTGCTTGTCGGCGAACGGCACACCGAGATGCACCATCTTGATGCTTTCGTCAAGATGGTATAGCTCTTTGCGCTTGTCGTCGTAAACCGACACCACGCTCACTTCATGTCCGTATTCTGTAGCCAGTGTGTTTGCCTTTTCTGTCACGATGCGTTCCACACCTCCGTTTTCAGAGAAATCTTCTACTATATATGTTATTTTCATGTTTGTTTCCTTACCTTTTCATCCTGCCGAACAGGCGGCAGGTGCGTTCCAGTCCTATGGTGTTCACGAACATCGCCTTCAGTGTGTCTTTCCATGTGGCATAGCCGAAGAGGGACACGTGCTGTTGTGCCAGTCTTATTTTTCCTGTCTTCTGGTATGAATAAAGCTGTGCTGTCAGCATATCCATATACACACGGTGCCAGCGGCGCTCCCTGGTGTTGATGTTCAGTTGGCTGACGAGATGCAGCTGGGCGTCGAGCAGCGACGACAGTCCGTTGCTCTTGTCGGTAGCCGCTATGCCGTTGTCGTTGTAGTGGTATAGGTATCTGCCTTTGTCTATGGTAGCTATTATAGGCTTCTGCTTTATCAGCAGCGCCATGAGTAGGATGTCTTCAAACTTCTTGCCTTTCTCGAATGCCACGTTATTGAAAAGGCTTCTCTTGTATATTTTGTTGCATGCCCAACAGTGCTCCGTTCCCTTGTATGCCAGCCAGTCGAGGGCGTCTTTGAAGAGGTGGTTGCCGGGATTGAAGAGGGTCTCGCCGCGTAGTCCCGGTCGCTGCAGCATGGGATATTCCAGTATGTCGAGAAACGGATGTTCCTGCAGCAATGCTATCAGCGGACTGTAGGTATTGGGAGCCAGTTCGTCGTCGCTGTCTACGAAGGTGATATAGTCACCCTCTGCCCTCTCGATGCCGAAGTTGCGGGCATCGGAGAGTCCGCCGTTCTCCTTCTTCCAGTATTTTATGTTCTTGTATGTAGCGGCATACTCCTCAGCGATGATTCCGCTACCGTCGGTCGAACCATCGTTGATGAGAAGTATCTCGATATCGTCGAATCCCTGTATTCTCACGCTGTCAACACATCGTCGCAGCATCTTTTCCACATTGTATATCGGGATGATTACGCTCAATGTCATGATTTGTGTGTTATTAGGTTCTTTATTGTTTTCCATCTGAAGAGAATCTGCCTTGCCGTCGAGAAGCGGCTTCCTTTGCCGTTGCACGACGCGGCGCTCTCGTGTCTTCGGAAATATATCAGTCGGTCGTTTATGAATGCCACGTCGAAGAAGAAAGCCGCCACGTTGCCTATCCAGATGTCGTGCATCGGTATGTCGGCAGGAAAAGGCAGCGCTTTCTGCATCACGTCGCGTCTGAAAGCCATGCAGCACCCCGTGTATCCGTTGTGCCACAGCAGGTTGTAGAGTCTGCCGGGTTTCATCTTTATCATCTTGTAGAAAGAGTTGTAGGTGGTGTTGAGGTCTTTGTCTGTCACTATGGCGTCGCTGACCACACAGTGGTGGCTGCGCAGGACTTCCATGCATACCGCCACCTTGTTTTCCATCCACACGTCGTCCTGGTCGGAGAGAAAGATATAATCGCCTTTAGCATGGCGCAGGGCATTTTCGAAGTTCCGTGTCAGACTGTTGCTGAGGGCGTTTTTTCCACCTTCTTCCTTGTGACAATGCTTTCCATCTTTTTCCTTGTGATAATGTTTTCCACCTTCTCCTTTGCGGTTATCCACAATCCTTATCCTCTTGTCGCCGATGGAGCGCACTATTTCAGATGTATCGTCTGTCGATCCGTCGTCGGACACGACAATCTCGTCCGTCTCTGCCAGTTGTGGCAGGATGGACAGGAGTTGCTGGCGGATATATCTCGATCCGTTGTATGTCGCTATGCAGACGGTAATCATTATATAGTTATTGGAATTGTTTCATTGTCCTTGCCTACTTGAATACATCATACTTCTTGTCGATGTAAGGAGTGCTGATGTCGCCGGCATCGATGATGGAATGGAAGAGGAATGCCGTGTTGTATTTCTTCTTGGCGTTTCTCTCCAGGGCTGCGTATTTCTCTGGATAACGGCTCTTGTATTTGTCGGAGCACCATATCCAGCAGGCGGCGTTTCTCACCTCCTTGGTGTCGTTGGCATGTGTATATTGTCCGTCTTCGCCCAGGTTTTCGCCATGGTCGGAGAGATATATCACTATGGCGTTGCGATGGCGCAGGCGTTCTCTCACCTGATGCCAGAAACTGTCGGAATATAATACGGTGTTGTCGTAGGAGTTTATGAATTGTTGCCGGCTGTTCTCCGTTATCACGCGACTCGTCAGTTCCGGTTTCCAACGGGCTGCCGACTTGGGATAATGGGCGTTATACCACCAGTGTGAACCAATGCTGTGTATGACGATAAGGTTGCGGCTGTTTGACTTTCCGTTTGTCAGTGCGCTGTCAAGAGGGGGCAGCACATCGTCGTCGAGCCATGAGTCATAGATATATAGCGACTTGCCGCCGTTTACATACGTCAGCTTGTCTGCCTCCTTCATGAAATATATGAATGTGGGAACGCTCTCCTGGTTTGAAATCCATGATGTGTGGTAGCCGGCTCTCTTGAAGATGTCGATGAACGACCGTTCTGTATATGCCCTGTCCTTGGTGTTGTGGTCGGCCCTGGTCATGATATACGGCACGCTCTCGTGGGTGAACCAGTATTCTGACTCTATGTCAGGCAGTGACACCACGTTCTTCTCCTTTGCCAGCAGCGGCGTGGTGGGCCTTGCATATCCGTTGATCTGCATGTGGTCGGCACGCAGCGTCTCACCGATGATGAACACCACGTCGATGCTGTCAGTGCCACATGTCGTCTTTCCGCCGAAGGCAGGACGCTTGTCTGCCACGATGCGCTTGTTGCCGAGATATTCGTTTAGCGAGGCATAGATATTGAAGGGCAGACGGTTGGAAACCGGTATTCCAAGTCGTCCGTTGTGGAAAATGCCGTATATCAGTGCCATGCAGACGATGATGTGTATCCATTGCCATTTCAGATTGTCCAGCCTTCTGAATCGCCATCTCGCTATGAATATAGCCGCGATGAGATTTATGAGGATAAAAAGTATGAGCGGCAGCGTTATCATGTCAGATGTCGTTGTGAGGTCGTTGGTGAAGGTTAGGTCTATGGTCATCGGCGTCACCGTGACCTTCATTGTATAGCGGAAGAACGCCACGGCAGAAGTCAGTGCAGTCAGCAGCGGATACGCCACGGCGAAGACATATTTATTTGCTGCTATCATCCAGATGAAGACAAAGGTTGCTATCTCTATCGCTCCCCATTGGAAAGCCTGTCCCACAAAGTCTTTCATGCTGTTGCATGGTGAGTCGTAGAAGTCGGCAAAGGCAAATTCCATTCCCCACAGCAGCGTTATTGCCAGTGTGAAGAAGACAAATCCCCTCATCTCATTCCATTTCTTCCTTATCGAATATTTCATCTGTCTTTATTTCCTTGTTTTTATATATAATGGACAAAACGCTTGATAAAGCACTTGGGCGTCATACCGTTGTTTTTCCTTGTTAATATATTATATAGGCTTGGTTATATCACCATATAAATATATATATAGACTTAGTTTATCACCGCAATCTTGCATACCGTGCCGCTGTCGCCGCTCTGCGTCGCTGTGTTCACCATATATATGCCGCTTGCCACTCTCCTGCCCTTCTTGTCGCATCCGTCCCATTGGAAGGATCCTCCGGTGCTTCGTCCTTCAGCCACGAGCACACCGTTTGTGGTTGTGATTTTCACGTCGCTGTCGTAGGCAAGTCCTACTATGTTGATGAGTCCCGTATAGTCAGGCTTCACGGGATTCGGATAAGCCCATACGTTGTCTTTGCTCATGCTCTCGTTGGTAGCCACGGCATTGCTTTCCACTGAGCACAGACCCTTTTCAGTTCCTATATATACCGTTCCCGTCTGCTTGTCTATCTCTATATCGAAAATACCGTCGGCGAGCAGACAGCTGTTTGATGCCAGGAAGTGAGCCCCCTGCACCATGTTGTCGCTGCTTATTACATACACGCCGTCGCGGCTCGTGCCTATCCATTTGCGGTCGGCATTGTCTATTGCCATCGTGGTGATGTCGAGTCCGGCAAGCAGATAGTCGGCATAATTGGTACCGTCGTTGCGGGGCACCTTTACCTGATAGAAGCCGAGCGACGGGTCGCGCTGGTATTCCTCTGTCAGTTCGAAGAGACCAACGTTAGTTCCCACCCAAATATTGCCGCTTCTGTCTTCGGCGAGCGTCTTGCATCTCTCGATACCGCTTATTTCCGCCATGTCCTCGTTCACGAAATGCGTGTAGCTATATAGATTGTTGCCGTCGGCAGAATAGCAATACACTCCAGGGTTGGCATTACGTCCGTTATTTATCCAAATCCTGCCATGAGAGTCGTATCCCATGATCTTGGCATTGTTCACGGAGAGGTGGTTTATGGTCTTGTCTGGCGACGACCATTTGCCGTCGGCAGAATATTTCAGTATTCCTTTGTTTATCGCCTGATGGTTTATTACCCACAGCGTGTTGTCTTTGTCGTAGAACAACGATGTGATGATCTGATAGTTCGGATCACCTTCCAGACCGTCGACGAAGGATATCGGACTGTTTTTGTAGTCAAATCTGTTGATCAGTTTTCCGTCGAGAAATTCGTATAGTCCGCTTTGTGATCCAGCCATCACGTGGTTGTCGTTTTTGGGGTCGATGTCGAGACAAAGCATATCCTTATATATGATACCGTATTTCTCTGCTATTCCCTTGTCGTCGTAAGTAGTCCAGGTATTGCCGTCGATGTCGTACACCTGTATCGTGGCTGGCTTTTCCCTGTCCCACTCTCCACCGTTGCAGGTATAGAGCTTTCCGTTCCTTATCTTCAGAAAACCGATGGTATTGTATTTCGGTGTACCTACGGGATTTATGTCGCTCAGCGTCACGGTCTTCGTGCCGTCGGCGGTAACGGTGTATGCCTGCAGCTTCTCGTCCTCCTGGTTGGTCCAGTAGCATTTGTTTGTCTTGTCGTAGGCCACGTATTGCAGATATCCGTTGTCCCATGTAGTGGCGATGTCGTTGGCATGGTTGAACGACACATTGTCTGTCGTGGCGTGCCAGTTAGACTTGTCGAGCAGGTTTGCCGACTTGTCGGCTGCCAGTATTCCGTCGCTGGTGTTCACGTATATCTTGTTTCCGCTGAAGGCACAGTCGGTAACATTCTTTCCCAGATTGTAGGTGTCGAGGATAAGTCCCTCCTTCATGTCAATCTGCACCAGTCCGAAAGCCGTACACAGATATGCCAGACTGCCCTCTATCACCACCTTGTTTACATCCTTGCTTACCGTCATCGTCTTGTCGTAGTAGCCCGCGATGTTCGTCACGTTCAGCTTGTTGTCGAGCAGGTCGATGTTGTAGTTGTCGTATACAATGATAAGCTTCTTCGCCGTGTTGTTCCATGCTATCTGCGATATTGTGCATTCGCTGAGCGGGAACACCTTGTCGTATGTCGCCACGCTTCCGTCCGTGATGTTGTATGAGAACAAGTCGCCGGAGCTGAGCACATAAACCATGTTTCCGGCAGGCTCTATGTCTGTAATCTTTCCATAAGCCATATATGCCTTCCATTTGTCCAGATTCTGTGCTCCGGCGTTTGTCGTCATTGCGGCGAGCAATGTGAGGAGTGATATGAAGTGTCTGCGCATTTCTTTTTTTCTTTATTGTTTTCTCTTATAACGCAACAACCTGCTGAATTATTGCTGACAGGTGGCGGAAAAGAGGAATTGTGCGAATTTCTCCACAGCCCTTGCCCTATGAGAGATTTTGTTCTTTATGTCGTTGCCGAGTTCGGCGAATGTATTGTCGTAGCCGGTAGACTGGAATATAGGGTCGTAGCCGAATCCCGACTCTCCCTTCTTTTCTTCCTTTATCTCGCCTTCCACTATGCCTTCCATCTCTCCCTGGGCAGCTATGCCGCCAGAGTCTTCGTCTTTCAGAATATAGGCTATCACGGTGCGGAAACGCGCCTTGCGGTTTTCCTCTCCCTTGAGGTTGGCGAGCAGCTTCTTCATGTTTGCCTCGCTGTCGTGTCCGTCGCCTCCCGCATATCTTGCAGAATATACTCCGGGTTCTCCGCCGAGAGCTTCCACTTCGAGTCCAGTGTCGTCGGCAAACACACTGATATGATAATGTTCAAACACGTATTTTGCCTTTATCATGGCATTTTCTTCCAGAGTCTTTCCTGTCTCCGGAATATCCACGTGGCATTCAATGTCGTTGAGCGACAATACCTGGAATTTGTTTCCAAGAATGTTTCTCACTTCTTCCAGTTTGTGAGCGTTGTTTGTTGCAAATACTATTTTCATGTTTATTTATAGTTGACGAGTTGACAAGTTGACGAGTAGACAAGTTGACAAGTTGACAAGTAAACGAGTTGACGAGAAGACAAGTCTTATGAGTTTACAAGTCAGCAAGACCCCTCCTGACATCTCCTTGTGTGAGAGACAGTATTATTTTCCTCATACTTCCTTATATGTTCTGAGTACTGTCTCTCTCTCTCTTCTGGGGAATGTCAGGAGGGGTCTTCTTCTATTTGTCAAGCATTCTCCTGTTGTTTTTTCATTTCCTTTTCCAGTTTCTGTGCCTTCACCTTCACCTTTATCGGATCGAAGCCCTCTCCGAATACGCCCTGCACGCTGCTTTGGCTTACGAAGGCATTAGGGTCTATAGACTTTATGACGCGGAAGATTTCCACGCTTTCCCTTTTCTTTGCCATGAGGCAGATCACCTTTATAGGGTCGCCGGAATACCATCCGTGACCGTCGAGTATTGTCATTGTGTGCTCGGTCTCCTTTGCTATGGCGTTGGCAATCTCCTGGTTTTTCTTTGAGAATATCATGAACTGCACGGACTGTCGCTGCCAGTTCATCACGAAGTCGAGCATGTTGCATTCGATGAACATCGTACATAGTCCGAACACCACCATCGTGCATCTCTCTGGGAACGTACCGAAGGATTCGATGAGCAAGCTGCTGCTGATGATACAGAGGTCCACCATGATAAGTCCCATACCGAGCGAGATATTGTGGTATTTGTTCACCACCGCCGCGATGATGTCGGTACCGCCTGTACTGCCGTTGTTGAGGAACACGATGGCGAGCGCCGTTCCCGTGAGCATACATCCGATGACGAGCGACATGAAGTCGTTGCCCTCTCCCATCAGCTTATAGAAAGTGCCGTCGGGCATCTCCACCACTTTCTGCGCTATGTCGAGCATCACGGTCAGTGCGAATGTGGCATAGATTGTCTTTGCCAGAAACCGCCATCCCAGTATCTTCAGTGCCGCCACTATGAGCGCGGCGTTGATGATGAAGAAAGTCCACTGCACCGGAAATTTCGTTGCATAGAACACGATGGCTCCTACACCGGCGATACCGCCCGTAACAATCTCGTATGGCAATAGGAAGACGGTGAATCCGAATGTGTATAGCATAAGTCCGAGAGTGATGAAGAAATAGTCTTTTATCTCTCTTCCCAGCGCCTTGCCGGCGTTACTTCTCATGAATTGCATTATTCCGCCACCATTTTTCTGTGCGAAAGCTGCATTGTTGTTGTCAGTTGCCATAATAAAAAGTTAGTTGTTAGAGACTCCTGGTCTCTGCTGTTTGATTAGTATATGAGTTAAGGTTATTTATAGGGCCGGTTTTTCTCTTTGCCAGGCCTTGTTTCTTTCTTCTCAGAATGTTTCCAATCCCCTCCCCTGCTCCATCCGCCATTTATCGGCAGCAGGTCAGGGAAGGGATTGTATGAGGATTATTTTATCACCACGTTAACGATTTTCTTAGGCACCACGATGACTTTCACAACCTGTTTGCCTTCGAGGTATTTCTGGCTCTTCTCGTCGGCGAGCACCTCGTTCTTTATCGTCTCGTTGTCGGCGTCAACGGGGAATGTCTTCTGGTAGCGCGCCTTTCCGTTGAACGATATCGTGAGCTGCATGCTGCTTTCCACGAGATATTTCTCGTTGAACTCAGGCCACTTGGCGTCGCATACCGTAGTCTCGTTGCCGAGCTGATGCCACAGCTCCTCTGCCACATGCGGTGCGAATGGCGAGATGAGAACCACGAGGTCTTGCAGCACCATCTTGCTGTGGCATTTCATCTGCTGCAGTTCTCCCACGCAAATCATGAATGCCGAGATGCTCGTGTTGTATGAGAAGTGCTCAATGTCGCGGGTCACCTTCTTGATGAGCTTGTGTATGCTCTTCAGCTGTTCTGCCGTAGGCTCTTCGTCGGTTGGCAGGAATTGTCCGTCGCGGCTGAAGAACAGTCCCCATAGCTTTTTCAGGAAGCGGTGGCAACCGTCGATGCCGTTGGTGTCCCAAGGCTTGCTTGCCTCCACCGGACCGAGGAACATCTCATACAGGCGCAGAGTGTCGGCACCGTATTTCTCTACGATCATGTCGGGGTTCACCACGTTGAACATCGACTTCGACATCTTCTCTACTGCCCATCCGCAGATGTATTTTCCGTCTTCCAGTATGAACTCGGCGTTCTCATATTCAGGTCTCCATTTCTTGAAAGCCTCCAGATCGAGCACGTCAGCGTTCACGATGTTCACGTCAACGTGTATCGGAGTAGTCTCATATTGGTCTTTCAGTCCGAGGCTCACGAACACCGGTGCCTTGGAGTGGTCGTCGCTGTTTATGCGGTATACGAAGTTAGAGCGTCCCTGTATCATTCCCTGGTTCACGAGTTTCTGATATGGCTCCTCTTTGCAAGAGCATCCGTAGTCATACAGGAACTTGTTCCAGAAGCGCGAGTAGATGAGGTGTCCTGTGGCATGCTCCGTACCTCCCACGTAGAGGTCCACGTTCTGCCAGTATTCGTCCACATCCTTTGCCACGAGTGCCTTGTCGTTGTGTGGGTCCATATATCTCAGGTAGTAAGCCGACGAACCGGCGAATCCCGGCATGGTGTTCAGCTCCAGCGGGAAAATCGTGGTGTCGTTGATGAGCGCCTTGTCCACCACTTCGTTCTTCTCCGTGTCCCAAGCCCATTTCCTGGCGTGTCCCAATGGCGGCTCGCCTGTTTCCGTAGGCTTATACTGGTCTACTTCAGGCAGTTCCACAGGCAGACACTCTTCCGGCACCATGTATGGCATACCGTCCTTGTAGTATACGGGGAATGGCTCACCCCAGTATCTCTGTCGTGAGAATATGGCGTCGCGCAGGCGGTAGTTCACCTTCACCTTTCCGATGCCATTCTCCGTAACGTATTTCTTTGTCGTTGCGATAGCCTCCTTCACGCTCAGTCCGTTGAGCGAGAATCCGGCGATGGCGTTCTTTGCCGTTGGTGCCGGTGAGTTGCATACCGTTCCCTCTTTGGCGTCGAAGCTCTCCTCGCTAACGTCGGCACCCTCGATGAGCGGGATTATAGGCAGGTTGAAATGTTTAGCGAATGCGTAGTCTCGTGAGTCGTGGGCAGGCACAGCCATGATGGCTCCCGTACCGTATCCTGCGAGCACGTATTCAGAAATCCATACAGGGATGTTCTCGCCCGTGAAAGGGTTCACGGCATAAGAGCCGGAGAAAACTCCCGTAACCTTGTGGTTTGCCATGCGGTCGAGCTCTGTGCGCTTCTTCACGTAGGCGAGATATTCGTCCACCTCAGCCTTCTGTTCGCTTGTGGTGAGTTTCTCCACGAGTTCGCTCTCAGGCGCCAGCACCATGAATGTCACTCCGAAGATAGTGTCGGCACGTGTTGTGAAGATGGTGAAGTCCCAGTCCTGTCCGGCCACTTTGAAGTTCATCTCCGTTCCCTCCGAGCGTCCTATCCAGTTGCGCTGGGTCTCCTTGATGCTGTCAGTCCAGTCCACCTGGTCCAGTCCGTCGAGCAGTCTCTGTGAGTAAGCGCTGACGCGCAGACACCACTGGCGCATCTTCTTCTGCACCACGGGGAATCCTCCGCGTTCCGACACACCGTCCACCACCTCGTCGTTGGCGAGCACCGTGCCGAGACCGGCACACCAGTTCACCATCGTTTCTCCGATGTAAGCTATGCGGTAGTTCATGAGCACCTGCTGCTGCTCCTTCTCCGTCATCTGCTTCCATTCCTCGGCGGTGAATGTCAGTTCCTCGCTCTTTGCCACGTTCTCTGCCGCCTCGCTGCCTTTCTCTTCAAACATCTTCACCAGCTCTTCGATAGGCATTGCCTTCTGGCATTTCTGGCAGTAGAATGATTTGAACATCTTCTGGAAAGCCCACTGTGTCCACTTATAGTATTTCGGGTCGCATGTGCGCACCTCTCTGTCCCAGTCGAACGAGAATCCTATTTTGTCGAGCTGTTCTCTGTATCTTGCGATATTAGTCTCTGTGGTCACTGCCGGATGCTGTCCTGTCTGTATGGCATACTGCTCCGCCGGCAGTCCGTAAGCGTCGTATCCCATCGGGTTGAGCACGTTGAATCCGTTCTGTCTCTTGTATCTTGCGTAGATGTCAGAGGCGATATATCCCAACGGGTGTCCCACATGGAGTCCTGCTCCCGAAGGATAAGGAAACATGTTGAGCACGTAGAATTTCTTTTTCTCCTTGTCTTCCACGACTTTATAGGTCTTGTCTTCCACCCACTTCTGTCGCCATTTCTTTTCGATTTCGTTGAAGTTATACTCCATTGTGTTATATGTGTTTTATTGTTTTTCGTGAATAAAAATTGTATTTATATGTTGAGTTCAATCTGCAAAGATAGTCATTATATTCTGTATATACAAGTTTTGATATTTTTTTGTTCAAGTTCGTCATGTCTTTGACATTCAGTATTATGTATTCCCTGTCGGGTGTGATGTCGTTAATAGCTTCAATTGCATTTTTACCGGCAAGTCCAACGTCTGGTTTTCGTCAATGCAATGAAATACCCGCAAGTGTAATGAAAAGGCGACATAAAATTGTGTGTAAGCAAATAAATCGTTATATTTGCAAAGTGATTACGCAAAATGCGTAACGCAAAATGCGTAATGATAACAAAACGTTGGTTATGAGAAAGATAGACAATCCTTTTTTGTTGTATGGATACGAAGGACCAGAGTATTTCTGCGATCGTAATAAAGAGAGCGAAGATATCATATCATCGTTGACAAATGGCTGCAATCTCACCCTTATGAGTCCGAGAAGGTATGGCAAGACAGGTCTTATACGTCATGTGTTTCATAAGATAAAGGAGATGGACAACGATGCCGTCTGCTTCTATATTGATATCTATGCCACCAATTCTTTGTATGATTTCGTGCAGACATTCGCCAAGGCGATAGTCGGCAAACTCGACACGCCGCTACAGAAAGCCGAGAATGCGATAACAAAGGTTTTCAAGGGTAGTCAAATCACGATGTCTACCGACTTCATGACCGGCCTTCCTCAGGTGTCGCTCAGTTTCTCACCACAGTCGTCGGAATCCACTCTCGACGAGATATTCTCATATATAGCCCAGTCAAAACGCCGTTGCTACATTGCCTTCGATGAGTTTCAGCAGGTGTTGGAATATCCTGAGAAAAACGTAGAAGCACTCTTGCGCACCCATATCCAGACTATGAGCAACGCCCGCTTCATATTTTCCGGAAGCCGTTTGCACATGATGATGGAAATGTTCAATTCACCAAAGCATCCCTTCTACAGAAGTACGGAGAAATTGAGCCTGCATACCCTCGACGAGGCTGTTTATTTTGCCTTTGCAGAGGATAAGTTGAGAGAGAAAAACGTTTCCATCTCACCGGAAGTTTTCCATGATATCTACGACAGCGTGGATGGAGTGACATGGTATATACAGGCAGTGATGAACCGCCTCTACCGTCTCTCCGACATTGAGATAACCCGTAAGAAACTGGACGAGGTGGTGCGTCAGATAATACTGTCAGAAGAAGAAGACTACAAACGCCTGTTCCATCTGCTCACAGCTAACCAGGCAAACCTTCTGCTGGCGATAGCGAGGGAAGGCAGCGTGGCGGAACCTATGTCGGGACCATTCATCAGCAGGCATCAGCTCAAGACGGCAAGCAGCGTGCAGAGAGCCTTGAAATATCTTGCTGACGAAGAGTATGTATATCTTTCAGACAAAGGATATATCGTGTACGACCGCTTCTTCGGAGTCTGGCTCAGAGGATTATGATCAGGCATACCATGCGCAGGCAGAAATGAAACATCCCTTTTTACACTCGTGGAATGCAAAATTTAATGAAATATATGCCTGCGGCAAACAGTTTTCTCGAAATTATGCGTCCGTTGAGTGTAAAATTCTTATATTTGCAGATTGATAGTAAAAACAGAAGACGGCAGACGGGCATTCGGGTTGACGAGGAAACGAGTTGACACGGATATTTTCATTTGCCCATACAGTCGCTGTTTGCAAGCTCTGCCCTTCCCCATTGCCGGATGCCAATTCCGGAATAAGGGGCAGGGTGATAATGTTTTTTTTCAGAAAACAATAAAAGAATAAATATAAAACTAAGACATGGCACTAAAATGTGGTATCGTTGGACTCCCTAACGTGGGAAAGTCCACTCTTTTCAACTGCCTCTCAAGCGCTAAGGCACAGGCGGCAAACTTCCCTTTCTGTACTATAGAACCTAACGTCGGTGTTATCACCGTGCCCGACGAGCGACTCACGAAGCTCGCCGAGATAGTACACCCCGGACGCATCGTGCCGGCAACCTGCGAGATAGTAGACATCGCCGGACTCGTGAAGGGAGCAAGCAAGGGCGAAGGACTCGGAAACAAATTCCTCGGAAACATCCGTGAGACCGACGCCATCATCCACGTGCTGCGCTGTTTCGACGACGACAACATCACACACGTGGACGGAACGATAGACCCCGTGCGCGACAAGGAGATAATCGACACCGAGCTGCAGCTCAAAGACCTGGAGACCATAGAGGCGCGACTGGGCAAGCAGCAGAAGGTGGCACAGGCAGGAAACAAAGATGCCAAGGTGGAAGTGGGTGTGCTCGAGGCTTACAAGGCAGCCCTGGAGCAGGGAAAGAACGCACGCACCGTGGAATTCGACTCTAAGGAGGAACAGGAAGCAGCACGCAACCTCTTCCTGCTCACCGCAAAGCCTGTGCTCTACGTATGCAACGTTGACGAGACTGCCGCCAAGACAGGCAACGAATACTCAAAGCGCATCGAAGATATCGCCAAGGAAGAAGGAGCGGAGACTCTCGTGATAGCCGGAAAGACAGAGGAAGACATCGCCGGACTGGAGACATACGAAGACAAGAAGATGTTCCTCGACGAGCTCGGACTGGAAGAGAGCGGCGTGAACCGACTCATCAAGAAAGCCTACTCGTTGCTCAACCTCGAGACTTTCATCACCGCCGGAGAGATGGAGGTAAAGGCATGGACATACCACAAGGGATGGAAGGCGCCACAGTGTGCAGGAGTGATACACACCGACTTCGAGAAAGGTTTCATCCGTGCAGAGGTGATAAAATATGCCGACTATATCCAGTATGGATCAGAGGCAGCCGTGAGAGAAGCCGGAAAGCTCGGCATCGAAGGCAAGGAGTATGTGGTGCAGGATGGCGACATCATGCATTTCAGATTCAACGTGTAGACGCCCCGTCAACTCGTCAACTCGTCAACTCGTAGCATGTCAACGACATGTGAATAAAAAATAGAAAATGCTTTTCATTGACTGGAACCCAAGCATAGAGGCCTTCAGGATAGGCTCCTTCGCCATGCGCTGGTATGCCCTGTGCTGGCTGATAGGACTCCTGGCGGCATACTTCATAGTGAGGCGCCTGTATATACAGCAGAAAATCAAGGAAACGCTCTTCGAACCGCTCTTCATATACTGCTTCCTCGGAATACTCATCGGCGCACGACTCGGACACTGTCTGTTTTATGAACCGGACTATTTTCTCTCCTCAGGCCAGCACATTGTGGAGATGTTGATACCCATACGCTTCCTGCCCGACGGAGGATGGCGCTTTACGGGATATGCCGGACTGGCAAGCCACGGCGGAACGTTGGGACTCATCATCACGCTGCTGCTATACGTCAGGAAAACGAAGCTGAATCTATGGACGGTGCTCGACAACATCGCCATAGCAACGCCTATAACGGCGTGTTTCATAAGGCTTGGCAACCTGATGAACTCGGAGATAATAGGAAAAGTGACCGATGTGCCATGGGCATTCGTGTTCCAGCAGGTGGACATGCAGCCAAGACACCCGGGGCAGCTGTATGAGGCGATAGCCTATGCGCTGCTGTTCGTCATCGGACTGTATTTCTACAGAAAATCACCGCAGAAGGTGGGCACGGGATTCTTCTTCGGACTCTGTCTCACATATATCTTCACGGCACGCTTCTTCATAGAATACACCAAGGAGGTGCAGGAGGCTTTCGAGGCCTCTCTCCCACTCGACATGGGACAGCTGCTGTCGATACCGTTTGTCGTAATCGGCATATTGTGTATGAAAGGCGGGAAATGGATGACATGGCTGGCACAGAAAGTATGATCCCCAACACCAGATAACCTATTGACAGCACAGTCTGGCAAGACAGGCTGGCACTATTATTAATCTAAAAAAAAACTGATTATGAAAACAAAAGGCATTATTCTGGGAGCTTTGGCCACATTGGTCATGTTCTCTTGCGGCGGAAACAAGGCTACTGCCAGTGAGCAGTTGCAGACAGACTCTGTGGTATACAACCATAGCGACAAAAGAATGGAGGTAAGAATAGTCTTCGACTACCCCACTGCCGGCAATCAGTATCTCAAAAACTCCATTGCCGAATATATCAGTGAGCAGCTCGGAGCCACTTATATGGGATCGCTCGAAAACAAGGATTCGCTGTTGCAGCATTATGTGGCAGACACGAAGAAATATCTCAATGCCAACATCGAGGAACTGGGACTTGACGCCGACCAGATGGTGTCGTGGAGCGCGGATATCAGAAAAGACTGTGAGACAGACAAATACGTGACCTACACCTGCGGCATCTACCAGTATCTTGGCGGTGCCCACGGCATGGGCAACATGAGCGGCATGACGTTCCGCAAGAGCGACGGCAGACGCTTCGGCAGCGAGATACTTAAACAGTCTGTCTATGGCGACAGATCTTTCAACACCATTCTCAAAGAGGGAATGAAAGACTATTTCCAGGAGTTCGACGGCAAGAGAATGTCCGATGATGAACTGCAGAGTATGATAGTGGGAGCCGATTGCACAGTGGATTTCCTGCCGATGCCAAAAACAGCACCATATCTCACCAAGGAGGGCGTAATGATTATCTATCAGCCATACGAACTGTTTTCTTATGCCGCAGGCTGCGTGAGATTCATCGTGCCATTCAGCAAAATCAAGCCATACCTCAATGCTGAGGTGCTGAAGATGCTGTAAGTATCATCACTCAGATTGGACAATGAATTCAGAAATAGAAAAGTATATCCTCGACCATAGCGACCCGGAGGGCGATTATCTGTATCGCCTATACCGCGCCACCAATATCCATCTGCTGCATGGACGCATGGCGAGCGGACATCTGCAGGGTAGGGTGCTGAAGATGCTCGTGAGGATGATCCGTCCGAAGAACATCCTCGAGATAGGCACCTTCAGCGGCTACAGCGCCATCTGTCTGGCAGAAGGACTGGAAGAGGGAGGAATGGTGTATACCTTTGAGATAAACGACGAGCAGGAAGACTTCACGCGTCCCTGGATAGAGCAGTCGGCAGTCGCCGACAAGATACGCTTCATCATCGGCGACGCCATGACCGAGGCTCCCAAGCTCGGAGTGGAGTTCGACATGGCGTTTGTTGACGGCGACAAGCGCACGTATATGGAGTCGTATGAGATGGTGCTCTCGCTGCTCAGACCCGGAGGATTCATCCTTGCCGACAACACACTGTGGGACGGACATGTGGTGGACCACGCCTACGACAAGGACAAGCAGACACACGGCATTGAGGCATTCAATGACTTCGTGGCGCACGACCCCAGAGTGGAGCGTGTGATGCTGCCGCTGCGCGACGGACTCACGCTGATATACAAGAAACCATAAACCCCAAATCGGTCATTATGCCGTTTGAAAGAAAAACAATGCGCCTCAAGCATCTTTGTCATCGACAAGAGCTTGAGGCGCATTTATTTTCTATTTCCCCAGACAGGTCTCAGAGAGAGACACACAGGGTGGGGGAGTGATATGGTTACAGTCGTGTTCCTTCTGCCGTCAGCATATCAAGGCTGCTTGCCGATATAAGCCAGAATACCACCGTCAACGTAGAGCACGTGACCGTTTACGAAGTCGCTGGCATCAGAAGCGAGGAATACGGCAGGACCCATCAAGTCCTCTGGAGTTCCCCAGCGTGCGGCAGGAGTCTTGCTGATGATGAAGCTGTCGAAAGGATGGCGGCTGCCGTCAGCCTGACGCTCGCGCAGCGGAGCGGTCTGTGGAGTGGCGATATAGCCCGGGCCGATACCGTTGCACTGGATGTTGTGCTCGCCGAACTCAGAGCAGATGTTGCGGGTGAGCATCTTCAGTCCGCCCTTGGCAGCAGCGTATGCAGAAACAGTCTCACGACCCAGTTCGCTCATCATTGAGCAGATGTTGATGATCTTGCCGTGGCCCTTCTTTATCATTCCAGGGATAACGGCCTTCGACACGATGAATGGAGCATTGAGGTCGATGTCGACAACCTGGCGGAAATCCTCCACGCTCATCTCTGTCATAGGGATGCGCTTGATGATGCCGGCGTTGTTCACGAGGATGTCGATGACGCCAAGTTCCTTCTCGATGTCGGCAACCATCTTCTTCACCTCCTCCTCATTAGTAACGTCGCAGATGTAGCCCTTTGCTTCGATGCCCTTTGCCTTGTAGTCGGCGAGAGCCTGGTCCATATGATGCTGTGAACGGCAGTTGAAGGCAATCTTCGCACCTGCCTTTGCGTAAGCCTCGGCAATGGCGAAACCGATACCGTAGGCTGCTCCCGTAACGAGAGCTACCTTGCCCTCAAGGGAGAAATTCTTTGAGAATGTATCCATATTAGTATTTTTTAGTTAGTTTGTTATTTATCGAATATGTATTATTTAGTTTGTCGTTTTTATTGAAAGGTAATAAGACCGTATCCCTAATACCCGTTTTGTCTTATATTCCTTATTTTCATTCTGTTGCCCTCTCGTGGCGGCAGTATCTTGGTTTGTAAAGCTTGTTATATGAAAATCCTTGTTTTCATAACCGTTTGTGGCTGTTTAACCCCAATCGGTCATTAGGCCGTTTAAAACGGGTATTATTATTATCAGCGCACAAAGTTACGAAAAATAATTCTTTTGTTTCCACATTTTTTCTTAAGTTTGCAGAAATTAATCAAATGATACTACTATGGCTGGCATTTCTTCTCTTTGGCAAGATGATTATTGGCTTCTGGTGATGCAACTGTATATGCGCAAACCCGTAGGGCTGAAACGTATGTATAGCAGGCAGATGGTGGATCTGAGCATCGAACTGCATCTGCCGCCGTCCTTTATATATGAGAAGATGTTCGACCTGCGCAACGGTGCCACACCGTTTCTCAGCAGCTTGATGCAGCGCTACAAGGACAATCCCCGGCGGTTGCGTGCCGACGCTGCCAAGGTGAGGAGCATGATGGGATTCTCCTGCGCTTCGGCATTCTATGATGGGGTGGAGGTGAAGGAGACTTTCGAGAAGGACTTCCGCCAGATTCCTCATTGTGAACCGCTCACGCCGGTGGCTCTCATCCTCGTGCTCGACCTCTATTTCCGTCTCACGCCGATTACGATGGTGGCGTCCACACCAGAGGTGGAGGAGCTGGCGCGGCTGATAGGCGTGAAGGCAAGGGTAGTGGAGGATGTGCTCAACGTATACCAGATTCTCGATCCGTATCTCAACAGACAGGAGTTTATGGTTACGCCGCTTCTCCAGCCTTGTCAGCAGATATGGCAGCGCTATGGCAACGGCAGCATAGAGCAGCTCGCGGCACTTGCCGCCCAACTGCGCGACTATTATGCCTGACGATTTCCGCCTGTCGTGACATTGGTCTTCATTACCTTTTTATATATATAAGAGTAATCAAAACTACAGAAAATGGGCAAGCAGCGTGCCCATGTGGGGCAACGTGCTTTCCCATCATGGGCAACGTGCTTGCCCCTGTTGGGCAGATTTTCTGTCAGACGGATGCCCAATAAGTTGATGTTGTAATACCCATATCCCTGTTTTCATAATTCTGCCAACGCATGCCATTCCTGTCGTCAGAATTCCTCTCATCTGATAATTGTAAGTAAGCGTATCCGCGATGCAGTCTTGTACACATTCAACTATCAGCCCTTTCATCAGCAAACCATCCAGACAATTGGCTGACAGTTGCCAGACAGTTAACTGTTTGTTTATCAGAATATTACAACAAAAAACCAGACAATCTGACAGTTTTTCAGAAATTCTCGTTTTTTACTAAAAATCAGCGATATTTGCAACTTTTACTCATATCGACCAACTTAACCCCAAATCGGTCGGTTGTTAGGGCTTGCTTGGATTTTGCTCTTTTAGAAGAGTGGATTTTGTTTGGGTTAAAGAGACAACACTGTGTGCTACAGATTATCATATACCTTCGCTCCAAAGTCTTCTGAAAAAATCAATGATATAGATACACTCTACATCTCCCATCTTTCTGTTGATAGGATCTAACGAAACTATCAACAGTTTGCTTTCAGGATAATCAGAGGCGAAAGTCTTGAGACCTTTTAAATGCCTTGGCTGTACCTCCTCTACAGATTTTATCTCTATTGCAACTCTTGCATCACCAATCACAGCATCCACCTCTTGACCAGTATAAGCCCTCCAATAACTCAATTGTTCCATACTTTCCTTATAACTCAGCCAAGCTCTTAGCTCTTGAATTACAAGATGTTCGAAAGCATGACCATACTCTGCCGTGCCTCTCACCAATTCCTTACGATGCAACAAATGATTGGCTACACCTATATCAAAATAATAGAATCGAGGAGCCTGCACCAATCTGCGTTTCATTGTTTTGGTATAAGCAGGTACACGGAATCCTAAAAGAGTGTCCTCCAATATATCAAAATAGTTACCAACAGTATTGGCACTTACACCACAATCTTGAGCTATATTATTGTTATTTATCATTTCGCCATCTGTTAATGCCGCAACCTCCAGAAAACGCTGAAAAGTGTTTAGATTCCTTACAAGAGCCTCTTCCTTGATTTCTTCTTTTAGATAAACATCAATATATGCAGATAGACGGCGATGCGGATTCTTTGCCAGATAATGCGGTGGCAACATTCCATAATTGATAGCTTGTTGTAAATCAAAGTCGGGAATCTCAGCACTCACAAAAGGAAATAGATATACAGGATATGCTCTGCCTCCCAATGTATTATAGCCTTTGCGTTTCAATTTTCTGGCACTTGAACCACATAGAATAAACACAAGTCCTTTCTCTGACATCAAACGATGTACTTCATTAAGCAACTCAGGCACTTCTGGTATCTCATCTATAATAACAAGCGTACCTACTTCCTTGTTAGAAAGCATCTCATAAAGCAGAGAAGGCCGACGACTGAAGCGCCCCTTTATAGTTGTATCCAACAAGTCAATGTATATACTGTCTGGAAATTTCTGACGCAAAAAGGTACTTTTTCCTGTCTGACGGGCACCAAACAAAAATATACTATCCTCTAACTCCTTGTCAATATGGCATATACGTTCAATCATACATTATGTATTTGTTCGTTTATATTGCGGATTTTCATAGATTTTCCGCAACGGTATTGCGGATTTTCATGGATTTTTCGCAACAAAGATACAATTATTTATTGAAAAATACAAGCTTTATCCCAAATCGCTTTCTATGTTAATATCCAAATGTTTTGACCATTATTTTCAATTTA
>ERZ780141.265-NODE-265-length-42313-cov-5.571418_pt1 | contig 42313 bp, 27 predicted proteins | sample MGYA00433080_ERZ780141 | MGnify/ENA primary metagenome ERZ780141 (study PRJEB29588, sample SAMEA2154047) | human gut metagenome | biome: human gut; feature: human-associated habitat; material: faeces | place: Denmark | collected 2008/2010 ... | reverse complement strand
CTCAGGTGGCCGAGTATCACCGGAATCGGTGGCCGACTATCCGCCGGAATATCTATGCTACTCTGGGATGGAATTTTTAATCAAAATGAATATCTCTATAGTAGATAAGGACTAATTCCTGAATTTTTCCTTCTTTCGGATTTTTACTCTTTGCTTTACTTACATTTTGTTTATGATGAAAAAACTTGTTCTTGTGTTGTATGTCGTGGCGTTGGGCTGTCATGCGGCGAGTGGACAGAATGATACTCGGGCCAATGTTTATGGTGTCGTATCTCAGAAGATCACAGATGATTTCGGGGGCAATAAGAATGAATTCACGCATCCTTTGGTAAGTGCAAATGTCCGGCTTGTGACAGAAAAAAGCGACACTCTTTATGCGACAACAAATTCACAGGGAGTTTTTTCTTTCAGAAACCTTGAACCACAGACTATTCTGTTGAATATATTTTTAGTTGGGAAAAAGTCAGTTTCCGGAAGGTATGCAATTGAATCTGGGCGTAATGCGTTTTATTTCATGATGGAGGATGCTCCGGAGAGACTGGATGGTGCAGCAGTGACTGCCGAAATCCCACTCTCAAAACAAGTCGGTGATACGACAATTTTCAATGCTGCAGCCGTTTCTACTAAAAACGCGGACAATGCGCGGGCAATTTTGGAGCAGTTGCCTGGCTTTCAGGTCGGAAAGAACAAGATAACTGTTGATGGAGAGGTTGTGAAACGGACCTATGTCAATGGCGTGCTTATTTTTGGTGACAATACGATGACTGCACTTAATGCTCTGAAGGCAGAAGATGTGTCGAAAGTGCTTGTCTATGATGAGATTGCTCCGGCCGACCGTCATCGTGGGCTGAAACACGCACAACGGCAGAAAGTACTTGACATAAAGACAAAGGAAAAGTTCATGTCTTTGGCTAATGCTGCTGTCGTCACTGGTGGAGGCGTGGATGGAGATGGAGGAACAGGACGCTGGCTCGGTGCGGGCGGTACGGCATTCTGGTCTGAAATGTTCGGGATAAGTGCATTGGTTTCAGCCAATAATGTAGGTTCTGTCATTGATTGCGATAATATGGATGGATCCTCTCCGAGTGAGATTGTCTTGGCAACACAGCGGCTTAGTGCGTTGTCTTCTTATGACGAAAATGTATCGGCCACTGCATCTGTTTCAAAATATTGGAAGGACCGTCTATATGGCAACGGATTAAAGGCTTCGTATTCCTTCGGCAACGACTGGCATAAGAGCATGAACCGTGCGCTTACAGAATATTACCGGTCCGATGAGAATCCTGCAATGACCTATTTTGACACATCATCGGTTTCAAGCCTGAGCAGAAAGCATTCGTTTGAAATTTCTTCTATTCTCAATGACACTCCATTGAAAAGTATTGACCTTAGTCTGAATGGTAATGTCTCAAAGTCCAGGTCGGACGGGATTGAGGCCCAGCGTATAATGTCTGAAACAGAGATGATTCGTCACGAGAACAACGGCTCGGATGTAAGGAATTATGGCGTAGGAGCTCGTTTGGAATGGACACATAACGACCTGGAGAAAATCCGTCCATCTTTCGAACTAGAGGCTGATTTTCATGATAACAAGGATGTGTCGTGGAATGTGGACACATTGAAGTCTTCGTACAACCGCAGACTGCTTTCTGCGGACGGATTCGGCAGAGGTATATCAACTAGTGCGGGTCTTTCTCTGGAGTGGATGCTCATAAACAACGATGAACATAGTCTTTCATTTGTCGGCACCCTCACGTCCGGATACATTCACAGCCGAAGTCGTAATATGGCGATAGACAACATAGACTCGTCAAATCCTTTCATTGACTATGGAAGCACCTACGATTACACATGGAATGTTCTCAATAACTCAGTCGCATTCTCTGGAAGTTATTTAAGAAATGGGCTTGCGATTGCTGCCAATGTCGAGGTTAAGGATACTTACAGGAAGGATAATGAGACTTTGCCGGAATCGGGTGTGTCTAACAGGCATTTTTTCTCGGTTCTTCCGTTGCTTTCCATTAAATATAAGCACTTTTCAATGACCCTGCATACATCATCGGAAATACCATCTCTCGAGCAGTCGAGGAGTCGGATAAGCAATGCAAATCCTCTTGTTCTGATCGGAGGCAACCCTCAATTGCAGCAGGAATATGGGCTGTCCGGAAAGGTCGCATATAGTACTCCTCTGGGAACGAAGCGTAAGATGAACATGATAGCAATTCTTGACGGACAATGTCATTTCAATAGTATTGTCTCCGCGACGAGGTATTTTGATTCTGAGACGGTCTTGCCTGAATATAGTAACTACATCGTGCCGGCCGGTGCAATTTTAAACACTTTTTCAAACGCATCTGTTCCGGCATGGCAGATTGAAGGTTCTGTCCATGTTTCTGGTGCTATTGTTACGAACAAACTGACTTTGAGCGCAAATGCAACCGGGCATTACAAAGAGCGGCCGCAGTATTCGGGAAATGCGATTGTCGGTTTGGCCGAAGGTTTTGCCATGCTTTCTGCAAACATGAGGTACACAGCGATACGGAAAAAACTATTCTTTAATCTTTCACCAAAAATCCATTACGGGAAGTCATTCAGTGACAGTTCGGAGACAATTTCAGAATGGCTTTCGTTTTCAGCGGGATTTTCAGCAGACTATATATTTCTCAAAAAAGGAAGGCTTTGTATAAACAATGATATTTTCTATAATCTGCACCTTTCTGGCTTCGGCCAAAATGTCCTTACTGATAGGCTCAATGCCTATGTGGAGTGGCGTATGCTGAAGAATAGCCTTACGCTGCGCTTTGGAGGATATGATTTGCTCAATTCATCTGCAAAGTATGTCACGAAAGCCACGGCTATTTATAACCGACAGAGTTGGACACCGTCGTGGGGGCGTTATTTCATGTTCACAGTTGCGTATGATTTCCGGAAAAAGAAATGATAGGTAGATTCTGCGTATTATAGGGTAAAACACAACACTTTCACCTGCGTATTATAGGGTAAATTTCGATTAAAGTTTCGAGTTAAACCGCAAAGTGTTTTTTATAAAAAACATTTTGCTGGTATTTTTGTTTTTTGTAAAAAACACTTTATATTTGTGTACTCAAACAAAAAGATATGGACAGGTTATTTCAGCGACACGATGATTACATAAGGGTCACTCCTACAGAGTATGTCCGCGACTTTATGGACAAGGTCAGTTGGGACAGCCGCCTGGTCTGCATAAGGGGGCCAAAGGGAGTGGGAAAATCCACTTTGCTCAGACAGCGCATCAAACTCAATTATGCGGCAGGAGACAGACACGTTCTGTATTGTTCTGCCGATTCGGGATATTTTTCCAATCACAGCCTTTTGGATACAGCTGGAGATTTTGTGAAACTTGGCGGAACCCATCTTTTCATTGATGAGATTCACAAATATGAGAAATGGAGCATTGAAATAAAGGAAATTTATGACCTTTATCCGCAGTTGCATGTCGTCCTGAGCGGCAGTTCGTTGCTGGCGCTCAAAAGCGGTCTGGCAGACCTTTCTCGCAGGATGCTTCAGTACGATATGCCGGGACTCTCTTTTCGTGAGTATCTGCGTTTTGATAAAAGACTTGATTTTCAAGCTGTTAGTTTGGATAATCTTTTGAATAACCCGGCTGAATTGTGTTTTGAAGTGAGGGAAAGGTGTAGCCCGTTGGAGTATTTTTCCGCTTATATTCAGAAAGGGTATTATCCGTTTTACTTCGAAGACTATTTTGCATACGCACCAAGAGTGGAAAATGTCGTGAACTACACGATAGACAATGAACTTACGTCCCAGTGTGGCGTTGATGTCGCGAACACTAGAAAGATAAAGGCTCTTATGCAGGTAATTTCCGGAATGATTCCGTTCGAGGTGGACACTGCTAAGATCTCCCGAAATCTGGGACTTCAGAGATTGACTCTTCTGCAATATATGAAACATCTTGAAGATGCGAAACTGATAAGAAGACTTTTCGCCAATCTTCTTACAACGCGTGATTTGCAGAAGCCTGATAAGATATTACTGGACAATCCTAATCTATTGTATGTCTTATGTCCGACAATTCCTGCAACCGGGACGGTTCGTGAGACTTTTTTCTGTAATCAGCTTGCCTCTTCCGGTCATGTGATAGAATATGGCGGGATGAAAAACGCAGATTTCAAGATAGATGGAAATTATGTGATTGAAGTCGGCGGCAGGGATAAAGGATATTCGCAATTAGACAATACCGAGAACGGATATGTTGCGGCAGATGGTATTGACAGCCCCGTTTTTCGCAAGATTCCACTATGGGCATTCGGGTTTTTGTATTGAAAGGAGGATTTAAAAAGTAAAGCTTCCTTTGTCCTCAAACTATTATTATATTCCTTCTTATACAACAGGAAGCCGCTTCACGTGCACGATACTACCTTGTAAATATTAGTATTGTATATTTTGCGTAGGGATCTTATGTTTTGCAGAAAATGTAAGTTCCCTGAATATGCTTGTCAATAACTCATATTAATTGTATGACTTTGTGGAAAATAAACATGTGTATGAAAAGAATTCTGTATTGTTTCTTGGGGCTCCTGTCCATTGCTGCGTTTTTGGGATGCAGAAAAGAAGAGAAGTTCAGCGCACAGGCATGACAGCCGGGCGGTAAGGGAATACCATTTTCGAGTTGCCTACAAATGTCCTTCTGATTGAAAAAGATAGGGAATATGCTCCTCCGCGCTCTCAATAGTTCATACCAAATGTTTTACACGCATCTGATTGAAGAAGAACGTCTCCCGCAAATTGCCAATACTTCAGGAAACGATATATCATATCGTGCGTTGATGAGGTGAAGAGAAATGAAGGCTTTATGCAGGATTTGGCGGATCTCGGGATTGTATAATCAAAGATTAGTTTTAATTTTGTGACAAAATACTGAACTATGAAACGATTTCTTGTTCTGCTCTTGGTGCTTGTCATGACTGTTCCTGTTCAGGCACGACGGCATCCGAATGTGCCGCAGATGTATGCTTATGGCAGTTCCATTGACATTCAGGGAGGTTTCGTCGGAATGCCTTATGCCATTTCGGGTGATGCCGGAACGGCTCTTGGAGTCGGCTGTGGAGGGGAATTTCAGCTTCGCTACAGCTATTTCTTCCAGAAGCATTGGGGCTTTTTTGTTTCTTTTTCCACTTTTAATGTTGACATTGACGATGTTGGTTATTTCGGAACTGTGAACCGGTCGGACGGAGGGCGTTATCGGTATGGGAGCCTTCCACGTGGCGCCTATTATAACAATTACGACGGCAACGGAAGGTATGTTTTCGGCCGGGACAACGATTTCTTCGCGGCGGCCTTTCAGGTGGGTGCCGCCTACCGCTATGACTTCGGCGGTTGGAGCCTGCGCCCGATGATTGGGGTGGGCTTCGGAAATTATGAAGGGAACAACTTCGGTTACAGGCGTACTCCTCGTGACGGAGGTGCTCCTTCTGCTGTGTCGTACCGAATTTCCAACGGCTATCTGGACTATATGGATAAACCTGTTTATGACAGGAGTCGAATCACGGCGGTCATTTCGGCATCTCTACAACTGACCTACACATTCAACCGCCATTTCTACATTTCCGCAGAGTGCGGATTCAAATCCTTCCCGAACAGTTTCAACTACGAAAAGGTCAGCTATCAGTTCAAGAAGGCATTCGAGCCGTCCAACTGGGCGGAATCTGTTGCAATGTCTGAACTGGAAAACAAATATGTCATCGATTTGGATTCTGCGGTCAGTACGGCGGCCAGGCTTCCGTTCAACTTTCTCAACATCAACTTCGGAATAGGCTGGAACATCGGTCGAAACAGCTATCAGTCAGGTAAATACTCAAAATGATCATCGGGTTATGAAGAAGCTTATACTTTATGCAGTTTTTCTCGCATTTGCGTTGATGACGACCGTTTCCTGCTATCGTTATGATATGGATTTAGACACGCCTCCTGATAACTACTATCTGCTTACGCTTGAGAATAACAGCAACACCGACATTGTCTGGTTTGTTCCTTATCACACCGCAGACGCTCCGGATGGAAAACTTCCTGAGTCTCTTTCCGGCACGGACAACTGCCGCTTTGTCACCAAGGCTCATGAAAGAACAAGCGTGAACGTCACAGAGGACAAGAGCGGCCCGTTCGAGTCCTATCCCAAGGATGCCCTCGTCCCGTTCTATGTGTTCGATGAGACCGTCTTTGAAAATGAAGAGTGGGCGACTGTCAGGGAAGGGAAAAAATGGCTGGCAAAATTCAGTCTGAGCGCACAGGACGTAATCAACCGCGGGAAAAAGATTGTCTATACCGGGGAATAACGAATGTCAGAGCGATTTGTCGAAATATCGGAAGATTATCCTCAATAATTGGGGAGGTTTGCGAGGAAATGATTATTTTTGTGGGATTTGTCTGCAGGAGATTGGATTTTGTGGGTCGGCGAATGTGGACGAATGAGGATAGTTGAATGTAAAATATTAAAAAATAATCATTTATGACACAAGATGAACTTTTTAAGGCATTGGTCGCTCACTGCAAGGAGTATGGATTCATATTCCCTTCGAGTGAGATTTACGACGGACTTGCTGCCGTTTACGACTATGGCCAGCTTGGTGTTGAGTTGAAGAACAACATCAAGCAGTATTGGTGGTTTGCGATGACCCGTCTGAACGAAAACATCGTGGGAATCGACTCCTGCATATTCATGCACCCGAAGATTTGGGAGGCTTCCGGACACGTCGGTGCGTTCAACGACCCTCTCATTGACAATAAGGATTCGAAAAAACGCTATAGGGCTGACGTGCTCATCGAGGATTATATCGCCAAACTTGAAGAGAAAAACAACAAGGAGGTTGAGAAAGCACGCAAGAAATTCGGAGAGGCTTTTGACGAGGCTAAGTTCCGCGAGACAAATCCTAATGTGTTGAGGAATACGGCGAAAATCGAGGACACTCGCAAGAGGATGGCGGATGCGCTGAATGCCAATGATTTGACTGCACTTCGCCAGATCATCATCGACTGCGAGATTGTCTGCCCGATTTCCGGGACGAAGAACTGGACGGACGTGCGTCAGTTCAACCTCATGTTCTCCACCCAGCTCGGCAATACATCCGACGACACAAACGTGATTTATCTTCGTCCGGAGACGGCTCAGGGTATTTTCGTAAACTATCTGAACGTGCAGAAGACCGGCCGTATGAAACTTCCTTTCGGTATCGCTCAGATTGGAAAGGCGTTCAGAAACGAGATTGTGGCCCGTCAGTTCATCTTCAGAATGAGGGAGTTCGAGCAGATGGAGATGCAGTTCTTCATCAAGCCGGGAACAGAACTCGACTGGTTTGCAAAATGGAAGGCTCAGCGTCTGGCTTGGCACAAGGCTCTCGGAATGGGAGCGGAGAACTATCGTTTCCACGACCACGAGAAGCTCGCACACTACGCAAATGCTGCGACCGACATCGAATTCAATTTCCCATTCGGCTTCAAGGAGCTTGAGGGAATCCACTCCAGGACAGATTTCGACCTCGGAAACCACCAGAAATTCTCCGGCAAAAAGATTCAGTACTACGACCCGGAAAGCGGCGAGAGCTTCACACCTTACGTAATCGAGACTTCAATCGGAGTCGACCGTATGGTGCTTGCGGTGCTTTCACACTCTTTCCACGAGGAGCAGCTCGAAAACGGAGAGACACGTACAGTGCTTTCAATCCCGCCGGCACTCGCTCCGGTGAAGGTTGCGGTGCTTCCGCTCATCAAAAAGGACGGTCTTCCTGAGCTGGCACAGAAGATTATGGACGAATTGAAGTACGACTACAATTGCCAGTACGATGAAAAGGACTCCATCGGAAAGCGCTATCGTCGTCAGGATGCCATCGGAACACCGTTCTGCGTGACTGTAGACCACGATTCGCTTAGCGACGGCTGCGTCACCATCCGCCACAGAGACACGATGGCTCAAGAGAGGGTGAAGATTGAAGACCTCCCGGGAATCATCGACAAGGAAGTCAGCCTCAAGACTCTTCTGAAAAAACTGTAGATGATTTTTGAAGTTTTGCTTACTCCGCGACTTTGGGGCAGACGCTTTCCGAGGTCGCGGAGTTTTTAATCGCGTGATTATGAAAAAATTACTCATTCTGTTGCCTTTGCTTTTCGGGGGGCTCGCCGCGATCTCTTCTTCCGGCTGCACGCCTTTGGAAAACTGGGGCAAATCTCCTGACGAAAATCTTCTGACCTACTATCATAAGGGTTTGGAGGCTTACCTTGCGGACGACTACGACACAGCGATGCAAAATTTCTCAAAGGCTTCGAGGTATGTGTCGAAAGCAAAGGACCGCTATGCAGTTGCGCAACTGTACGGCAAGATGGCGAAGCTCTACACTCTTCTCTACGATTTTGATGCAGCGGAAAGAAAGGCTGAAAAGGCTGCGGCAATCTATCGAAAACTTGACGAAACATCGAGATATGCCGCGACACTTCTGGATGCCGCCAATATCAAGATGATTCATGGCGAAAATGAAGCTGCGTCCGCTCTGATTGACAGCGTTCTGGCTAAAAGAGAAGGCTTGGATTCTGTTCAGTTGACAAATCTCTATTCCATTTTGTTGCAGAACACCGTCGAGAAAGAGGAGTACTCACTTGTGGACTCGATTGTGTCGGATTACTGTAGCGCTATGACGGGAAGGGACTCTCTTGTCGACTGGCTCGCAATTGCGGAGGCATATTTCGTTTCCGGGAATTATGACAAGGCTTCGCAAGTCTTTTTCGAGAGGACAGGTTTTATGAAGAATATCGGGGAGGGGAACAGCGCATATCGCAGTCTGTACGAGGCCTCTTATTATTCGCTGCTTTCGCAAATTCTTGAACAATCAGGGGATTACAAGGGGGCTTTGGATGCATATTCGGAATATGTCCGTCTCTCTGATGAACAGGATTTGAGGATATTCGAGTCGAAGGCGCGTTTTGCGGAAGAATCTTTCGAACAGGAATTGAGGAGCCAGCAGTTGTGGTATATGAATCTGGTGATATGCCTGTGCCTCGCGCTGGTTATTATTGTTTTGGCTCTTGTGACGCTTGTGGTTTTGCGTGAACTTCGTCGTAGAAAAGCGGAAAACGAACACTTGAGACAGCTTCGCGACGAGGCTCAGAAGGAGATTGACGACCTTTTGTCGTGGAAGGAGAGGGTGCAGTTGGACGAAGAGTCGGTGCATCTTGTGGAAGAGCGTCTTGCTCTGCTCAACGAGTGCATTGTGGAACACATGGGCGGATACAAGGCCAATGTGACGGCAAAATTGGAGGATGTCCTGAAAGACAGGAGTATTTTCCTCGCCTCCACCCGCGCTTCTTTTATGCTTTCACATGCGGAGTTCCTCGCGGGGTTGAGGGATAAGGGACTTGACGGTAAGGAGATTTCGATTTGCTGTCTTGTCGTCTCCGGGGCGAGGGGAAAAACGGTCGCTTCTTACCTCGGGGTGACCGACGGAACCTACCGCAATGCTGTGCTCAGAATCCGAAAAAAGCTCGGTTTGAACAATGATGTGCGGGAATTATCCAAATTTTTGCAGGATTTGATGGAAAATTCAGACCGTGGCGTGTCACATCCGGAGCTTTAGGTGGATTTATAAGTGTTTGATAATCAATGTGTGTAAATTTGCGGTAAAACTTCCCATTTGACTGATTTGCTATAATAAATAATTGTCACACAGGATGTTATCCTATGTGACAATTATTATTTTGCACTTATGGTTTTAGATTATACTTTTGCAACACTTCCAGATTTCTGGAGGTTACGAACACTATAAAATAAACACACTTGTTCTGTTTTGCAATTTTTACCTTAAAAACGATTTTTAGATTGCAATACCCAGATTTGATTTAATCTATGAAAAAGTAGACTAAACTATTTTTCTCTAAATGGGCTTTTACCTCGTGATGCCTCCAGTGATGGACGCTAAACGGGGTATAGCTTTTTTATGGGCTTTTCTTTCGAGGAGTGCTTGCCGGGGCACTACAGAGCCTTGGTGCCGCTTAGGATGTCTTCAGGGATGGCTTCGCAGCGGGTGTAGATGCAGACCTCGCTGCCGGAAGTCCAGGTCATCGAGTTTTCGCTCACCTCGCTCACGATGTAGTCCGATGCCCAGAGGCCCGCGTTGTAGTCGTACCAGCCGCCGGAAACGTAGTCGTTTGTCCTTTCGTTTGCGCCGCTGATTTTGAGCTCATAATTCTGGAGAGGTGCGAATTTGTTGAAGACCTCGTCGAGCCAGTTGATGTCGGTCTTTGCGAGCTTCGCGTAGTCCTTGCCGGCGGTGAGTCCGACTTCATTTATCCCAGATTTGGTTTCAGATTGAAACCGGCTCTGTTCTCGAAATGCACTAATAACCTTAAAAACACGACGCCAAAGTTATGCATAATTTTGATTTGGTGCAAATTAGCGCACTACATTTTCCGGTATTCCGATGGGGTCATTCCGGTCTTGGTCTTGAAGAATCGGTAGAATGTCGTCTGGTTCGGGAAATTGAGATCGTAGACTATTGACTTTATGCTCATGTCCGAATATTTCAACAGGTTCTTCGCTTCGAGAATGACGAACGAGTCAATCCATTCGTGGGCTGATTTGCCGCTGACAGACTTTATGAGTTTGGAGAGATATTTCGGAGTGAGGTAGAGCTTGTCCGCATAAAACGACAGACTTCTTTCCTTTGTGTGATAGTCCCTTACGAGCAGAAGAAAATCCTCAAGGACGATTTTTGACCTTGTGGACATCTCGTCTCCACCGTTTTTCTTCGCCGCAGTCAGCCTGTCAGTCCACATGGCACCCATGAGGTAGAAGATGGATGAAATCAGAGCCGTCACGGACTCTCTCATATTCGGCATCCTCATTTTTGACACTTCCTGTATGAGATCGAAATATTTCCGGTAGAGTCCCCTCTCGTTCTCATTGATGACAACGCAAGGCGATTCGAGCAGGCGCAGGCTTTCGTTGTAGAGCTTGCTGAAGTCGAAGCGTGTGCTGGACATCAGGTCTTCCGAAATCGCGACAACGACAAAGTGTACGGATTCTTTTTCCCTCGGGTCTATGTTTGTGACTCTCACGATGTTGCCTGGAGTGTAGATGAACATGGAATCTTTCCTGATGGTGAATTTTTTGAGGTTTATCTCCACTTCAAACTCTCCCTTTATGCAGAAAAACGCCATATAGCCGTGGAAACGGCAGGGATATTCGATGATGTCCATCTTCGATTCATAGTGCATTTCTGCAATGAAGAGGTCGTCTGACAAATTGTCATTTACTATCGAGCCCTGAGACAAGTGCTTGAGTTCGCGGATGTTGACTTCGTGATATCTTTCCATATAATTTCGATATTTTCCCATTTTATTGAATTACAAAAATACGCAAAAATTATTAAAAAGTCGTTTTTTGCGACAAAATGTATATTTATGTATCCGATTTGCTATACATATTGTCTTATGTTTGGCAATCGTTTTGAATTATGGTCCATCGCATTCGATTCGGGTTTTCTGCCGGTTGGATGCAATGTCAGGAAAATAATTTAAAGATATAGAAAAATGAAAAAGACAATGTGGATTATCGCCGCAGCACTCTGTGTGCTCCCGACTTATGCCGGAGCGCAGCAAGTTCTGACTCTTGACGAGTGCAGGCAGATGGCGGTAGAGAACAACAATTCGCTGAAGACGGCTCAGCAGAAAATCAAAGTTGCAGGGTATGACAGAAATATTGCCCTCGCAAACTATTTCCCGAAGATTACGGCAACGGGCACTTATATGTACACGAGCCGCGACTGGAAACTTATCGACGACGACAAGGCCGCTGAGATTCAGAATGCCGGGACCACTCTCCAGAACGACGTGACTAACAAGATGATGCAGATTATGTCGGACAAGGACGTGATGACAAAGTATATGACCGATGCCGCCTTCAAGAAATTGATAGATGGTCTTCAGACGACGGACATCGCGACCCCTATTAACGCGATAGGACAGCATATCACCGACGCGCTTACGCTTGACATGCACAATCTGTGCGGCGCGGTGGTTTCGGTCCAGCAGCCGGTGTTTATGGGCGGCAAGATTGTGGCTTCCAACCAGATGGCAAAGTATGCCGAGGAATTGGCGAAGTCGCAGTATGACGCGGAACATGCGCAGGTTCTCGCCGACATCGAACAGGCCTACTGGCAGATTGTCTCCATCGCGGCAAAGAAGAATCTTGCAGAGAACTATGCGGACCTTCTCCGTCAGATGGGAAAGGATGTGGATGCGTTGGTAGCTGAGGGTTTTGCGACTCCTTCGGATGCGCTTACGATTAAGGTGAAGATGAACGAAGCTGAGATGCTCTACACGAAGGCAACCAACGGACTCGCTCTTGCGAAGATGCTTCTGTGCAAGGAGTGCGGTCTTCCTCTCGATAGTGAAATTACTCTCGCGGACGAGACTCTCGATGCGATTCCTGTGCCTCAGATGAGTCCTGTAATCAGTGATGAGGAGGTTTATGCCGCAAGACCTGAAATCAAAAGCCTCGATTTGGCGAAGAAGATTTATGACAAGAAGGTTGCTGTGGTGCGTGCCGACGGACTTCCTACAGTGGCGGTGATGGCAAATTATGCGGTGACCAACCCTAATGTATTCAATGGTTTCCAGAACAAGTTCGGAGGTTTCTTCTCTGCGGGTGTGCTGGTGAATGTGCCTATTTTCCACGGCACTGAGGCCATCCAGAAGACCAGGAAGGCAAAGGCTGAGGCGGCTCTCACGCAATATAGGCTTGATGATGCGAAGGAGATGATTTCTCTTCAGGTGGCACAGCTCCGCCAGCAGGAAGGCGAGGCTCTGGAGAAACTCACAATGGCGGAGAGCAATCTTGAGAATGCGGAGGAAAACCTTCGTGTCGCAACTGCCGGATGGAACGAGGGTATGATTGCCTCTAATGTGGTGCTTCAGGCGCAGACGGCTTGGTTGCAGGCTCATTCAGAATATATTGAGACCGGGGTGGAGCTGCAGATGTGTGCGGTTAATCTCGCCAAGGCCGAAGGCCGATTATAGACGAGGTTTGCTTTTTATCAAACCTCTCTATTCAAGATGAATGAGTAAGAATTGAAATACGTAATAATTGAAATAAAAACATAATACAATGGAAAAGACTCAGAAAAAAGGCAACATTTGGATTGGAATAGGAGTTCTTGTTGCACTGATTGCAGCGGTGTCTGTGCTTGGTATCATATTCTCACGGCCTAAAGAGGCTGTAATTCAAGGTGAGGCTGAGGCTGCCGAATACCGTATTTCCGGAAAGGTTCCGGGCCGTATAGAGGCGTTTTATGCCGCTGAAGGTGATATGGTTCATAAAGGTGACACCCTCGTTCTCATCGATTCGCCTGAGGTCCGCGCAAAGCTCGCACAGGCAAATGCAGCATACGCTGCCGCTGCGGCACAGCGCAATAAGGCCAACACCGGAGCACGCAAGGAAGAAATTGCCGGTGCTTACGAAATCTGGCAGAAGGCTCTTGTGGGCAAGGATATAGCAAAGAAAACCCTTGACCGTGCCACCCGTCTTCACGAGCAGAAAGTCATCAGTGACCAGAAATTCGACGAGGCGACTGCCCAGTACAATGCCGCTGCCGCTACAGCCGAGGCTGCAAAGTCCCAGTATGATATGGCGGTGAAGGGCGCACGCGAGGAGGATAAGGCTGCCGCAATCGCTCTTGTGGACAGGGCAAACGGTGCCGTGATGGAAGTGAAGTCTTATCTTTCAGAGCTCAAACTCACTTCTCCTGTTGACGGTGTCATTTCCGCACGCTACCCTCACGTGGGCGAACTTGTCGGAACCGGCTCCCCGATTATGACTGTGACTGACCTTTCTGATATGTGGTTCACTTTCAACATCCGCGAGGATAAACTCCACAGCATGAAGAGCGGCGACAAACTCCGCCTGAGCATTCCTGCACTTGACGGAAAAGAGATTGATGCAACTGTGACTTACATTGCGGCACGCGAGTCTTACGCCACTTGGAGGGCGACTAAGGAAACTGATCAGTATGATGCCAAGACTTTCGAGGTGCGGGCTGTGCCTGTTTCAAAAGTGGAAGGTCTTCGTCCTGGTATGACCGCCATCGTGGTCGGGAATAAATAAAAAGCGGATTGCTGCGTTACGCTCAACTTTTTAATCCTCACAACCGCAAGGTTGCTCCGGTTAAAAAGATTTCGCAAGCCTTGCACTCCATCTTTTTATTTATCCCTCCTATCTCAATGTGGTTATGAAAAATTTTTGGAAAGTTGTGCGGCGTGAGTTCGGGATTATATGCCGCAAACCTGTCTACGTACTCGGATCGGTGGTTATGATGGCTGTCTGCTGTCTTTTCTACCTGACATTCTTCAAGGCGGGACTCCCTGAGAAACTGCCGATCGGAGTTGTAGATTATGACAATTCATCCCTTTCACGCAATTTTTGCAGTCAGCTCGACGCGACCCAGCTCGGCAAGGTTGTCCATTTCGACAGTTTTTCCGAGGCCCGCGACGCGATGCAGACCGGTGAGGTGGCTTCCCTCTGCGTGATTCCGAAAGATATGGCAGCTGACGTCTACGCAAACCGTCGTCCTACTTTCACCTATTACGTAAATTCGCTCTATATGATTGCGGGAGCCCTGAGTTACAAAGACGTGCTCACGATGGTCACCCTCACGGGAGGAGCCGTCCAGAGAGAGGTCTTCCGTGCAAAGGGCTATGCGGAAGGGCAGATAATGGGGCTCATCCAGCCGATTGTGATAGACGAACACCACATCGGCAACCCGATGACAAGCTACAGCATCTATCTGAACAACATCATACTCCCGGGACTCTTGTGTCTGAGTATAGTTTTCGTTCTGATTTATGCCCTATGCTCCGAACTTCGCTACGGGACATCACGCGAATTGATGGAGACTGCGGGAGGTTCTTTCGCTACTGCGCTTTTGGGAAAACTCACTCCTTACACGGTTTTGTATCTCCTTATGGGACTGTTACTTGACCTTCTTATGTATGGTGTGTGCAAATTTCCGGTTGCGGGCAGTGTGGGAAATATGATTCTGCTTATGATGGTCTTCATCATCGCCTGTGAGGCAGTTGCGGTGACGATTGTCGGACTGGTTCCGGTGTTGAGGATAGCCTTGAGTATCGCGGCTTTGTTCACGATTCTCGGATTCTCATTCTCCGGATTCACATTCCCGGTCGAGGCAATGCCGAGAGCAATCCAGGGCATTGCGGTCCTTTTCCCGCTGCGATTCTACTATCTCGCTTATGTCCAGGAGGCAATTTACGGCACGGGACTGGGCGACTGGTGGCCATACCTCGTCTATCTTCTTCTCTTCCTTGTCGGTCCTCTCTGTGTGAGCGGACGCCTGAGGAGAGCGTGGGTAAATCAGAATTTCGACAGATAATGCCGTCTCGGTTTTGTCGTTCTGCTATTTATAATATGACATATATCTGCAATATCAGACAAGTGCGATGATATGTCAACAATATATGGGAATCTATAATTATGTTAAAAGAATTAAAACGCATATTCGCGGATTCATACGTCCTCATCATATTTTTGCTCGGCGGACTTCTCTATCCGGTTATATACGGTCTCATCTACTATAAAGGTACGGTGGACGAGATGCCGGTGGCTGTGGTCGATTTGAGCCAAAGTTCGGACAGCCGCAGGTTTATCCAAAAGATTGACGCGACCCGTGAGGTGGATGTAGCCTACAAATGTGTCTCTATGGCGGAGGCGCAGGAGTTGATGGAGGAGAGAAAGGTGCGGGGAATCGTCCTTTTTCCGGAGGATTACGGCGACAGGCTCGCAAGGATGGAACAGGCGACGATTTCGACCTATGCGGATATGGCCAGCTTCCTCTATTATAAGAATATAACGATGGCGGTGAACCACGTGATGATTGACGAACTCCGGACGATAGAGACTACACGTTTCGCGTCTTTGGGAATGACGGACGAGGCGATCGCACAGATGGTGGAGGCCATCCCTGCAGAGGAAAACATCCCGTTCAACACAAACTGGTCATTCCTGATTTTCTTCCTTTCGGCGGCGCTTCTTCTTGTCATACAGCAGACTATGTTCTTCGGTGTGAGCGTGATGAACGGTTCGATGAGGGAAGGAAAAGCAACTCACGACGGCTCGCTCATCGGAAGGGCTGCGGCCTATGCTCTGGTTTATGTCGGCATTGCCTGCTACTGTCTGCTTGTGGTTCCGGCGCTGTTCAAGATGCCTCAGAGAGGCCAGCTTCCGGATTTGCTTGCGCTGATTTTCTTCTTCGTGATTGACTGCGTGGCCTTCAGTTTTACTTTCAGCCGCTTTGTGCGTCACAGGGAGACGGTCTTTGTGGAGCTGCTCTTTATGTCTTCTCTCTGCCTCTTCCTCAGCGGAACCATCTGGCCTGTAAGTTCGATGCCTCCGTTCTGGAAAGCGGTTTCATGGGTGTTCCCGTCAACTTTCGCCATCCAGGGTTTCCACGCCATCAACAATGCCGCCGCCACTCTTCCGATGATTCGTCCACAGCTTATAGGCTTGATTTCCCAGTTCGCATTCTACAGCGTCGCAGCCTTCCTGATGGACTACCGCGAGCGCAATCACTACGAGTCCCGACTGCACAAGCTGATTGAAAAGCGTACAAGGCTCATTGAAGGGCGAATCAAGGCACGCCAGGCTCAGGAAGCCGTTTTTGAAGCCACGAAGTAGTTCGCGGCCGCAGAGTAACTCGGCACATTTAATCAAAATCTCGATCGGGGCACGCCGTTCAATTAGCGGTGTGCCCCGATTTTTTATGCCCATTCCGGTTCATCCTGGAAAAGTTGCAGAAAACCCCCGAAAATACCGTGGAAAAGTTGCAGAAAAGCGATGAAAACACATTGGAAAAGTTGCAATAGATATGCTTAATAGAAAGATTGACAGTGATATAGAGAAACATTTCGCTTCGACAGGGAAAGCCTTGTTCCTTACAGGAGCGAGACAGGTCGGCAAGACGTATGCAATCAGGAAATATGCGCGGCAGCATGACTTGCGTCTGGTGGAGATTAACTTTCTTCTTCAGCCCGAGACAATTCCTATGGTCAGGGATGCCGGAGACATAAAGGACCTGATACTCAGGATTTCCGCTTATGCCAAGACACCTCTGATTCCTGGAAAGACGCTGATATTCTTTGACGAGGTTCAGGAATATGCCGACATAATGACTTGGGTGAAGGGACTCGTGGATGACGGCAGCTACTTATGTGCTCTCAGCGGGTCTTTTCTTGGCGTGGAGATGAAGGACATTCGTTCCGTTCCGGTGGGTTATATGTCGGAATATCAGGTTTATCCATTGGATTTTGAAGAATTTGTACTTGCTGCCGGGCTACCGGGGAATGTGCTGGAGTCATTGCGGATCTCTTGGGAACAGGGATCCCCTGTTGATGAGTTTGTCCATCGGAAGATGATGCAGATGTTCAGGCTCTATCTGATTGTCGGAGGGATGCCGGCCGCCGTCCAGGCGTATGTGAGCACGAACAACATCCAGAATGTAGTCAGGGAACAGAGGGATGTTCTGAAACTATACAAGGCCGATATAGCCCGTTACGACAGGGATGAACGGAAAAAACTCTATATAAACGAAGTCTTTGACATAATTCCGTCGGAACTCAATGCGAAAAACAAGCGGTTCATTCTGAAGCGTCTCAACGAACACATGACGTTCAGCCGCCACGAGAATGACTTTATCTGGCTCAAGGATGCTGACATGGCCTTGCCGACATATAATGTGGAGGAGCCGATGTCTCCGTTGAAGCTGAATGAACAGAGAAACCTTTTCAAACTGTTTCAGAATGATGTCGGTCTGCTGTCCTGCCAGTATTCATCCGGGGGCATACAGCTGAAGATTCTGCAGGGAGATGTGAATGTGAACTATGGTTCCGTATTTGAGAATGCCATAGCTCAGGAGTTCCACGCGCATGGCTGGAATCTGTACTATTTCAACAGCAAGAAGCAGGGGGAGATAGATTTCCTGCTTGAGTCTGACAATGAAATAATTCCTGTCGAGGTCAAGTCCGGAAAGGACTACGAGCGCCACAATGCCTTGAGCAATGTGATGTCAAACGCTGATTACGGAATAAGAAAGGCGTATGTTCTCTGCAATGACAATCTTCATAAGGTTGGAAATGTGGAATATCTTCCTGTCTATATGGTCATGTTCATCCAAAAGAACCGGGATGTCGAAGACCTCATCTACAAGGTGGATCTTTCCGGATTGTAGTCCATGTTCAATATTCTTGGAGTGTTGTCCGTTTGTGAAAAAATATTCGTAATTTTACCGCGTTGAGCAATCAACAGACATATTTACGAAAGTGTTTTCGCACTGTCCTTAAAGAAAATGTGGTAGTTTTCAGATGTCAACAGGACTGACGGATGACACTCTTTCCGTGTTTAGACTATGTGGGTCGGTCGGGGACAATGTGCCCTGCAATCTCCATATCTATTCATGTGTGGAGTATTGGTACGTCTATTTGTTGACAGGGTTTTACCACAACCTTCTTTTAGGATAGACGAAATACAGGCTCCACACTTTCTTTTTAAGAAATATATCTGTCTGCCGGAGCCGAGGACAGCAAACAGAGACTTATGAACGACTTAAAACAGTTAATCGGAGAATTTCTTCTGACAGTTCCTTCCGGAACAATTATCGATGCCCACACTGTGATAGAGCATCTTGTGAAAAACTGTGGAGATGCCTATTTGGATGGTTACAGAAACGGCGAGGGCGTGGCTTCATACCACAGCAGAATCAGCCGTATGGTCGGCGATTTTGATGGAACATTGCTGACCAGAATAGGAGGAAGCCATTCTGAAAACATGCATGGAAATCTTTCTGGCAATGCTTGTTGGAGACGTAACTAATTCCCGAAAAAGACATAATTACTATGAAGAGGATCTGTTTTGTACTGTTCCTTTGTGTCGCTGTCGCTTGTTCAGAACTTGACTATGGGACGAAACCCAATCCTGAACCTGAAGCCCCCGGAATCATTGATGAGCATTTCGTTTATGGGAGCGTTGATTATGGCGAAGGTATAGAGATAGACCATGTCGTATGGGCACCGGTTAATTGCGGCGTGACGGAAAGAAAATATGGAATGCATTATCCTATAGCCAAGGCATGGACGGTATGCCCGGATGGCTGGCGGCTCCCTCTGGCAACCGAGATTGATGATTTGATGAAGAATGGTTCAGGTTTGACTCTTCATGAAGGGACAAAGGGATGCTGGTTCTCGGGAAATAAGGAGTATTCAGGCGATGTTACGGCCATATTCTTCCCTTTTGCCGGATATGCACGGAATACAGATATACTGGAAGAAGGAACAAATGGTTGGTATTATGCGGCGGAAGGAAATCGTCTTCACCAATTGAGAATAAACTCATCCAAAGTAATTATTGATGATTCGAAGCCAAATGCCTGTGCCATACGTTGCGTAAGAGGAAGCAATGAGGATGTGCTTCCCGGAGCTGGCGATAAGTATTGTGAGAACAAAGAGGGTTATGGTTATGATGTGAAAATAGGCGATTTCATTTGGGCACCTGTCAATGCCGGGATTTCGTCTTCAGCAAATGGTATGTCATATACTTATGAGGCTGCCAAAGAGTCATGTCCTTCTGGATTTCATTTGGCTACACTCGATGAGTTTAATCAACTTACAGAAAACATTACATCCGTAACCAGTTATGGTGGGATTTCAGGGTGTTGGGCATCTGGGGACAGGGCGTATTCTCCCGAAATACCAGCCATATTTTTGCCTTTTGATGAGAATCAAATTTATTGGACAGCATCCTCTAATCGCAATTATGCATATTTCTCAAATCTGTCAGAAATTGATTATGGAGACAAAATGAAACCGGGATATGCAAGATGTGTAAGGGGGACTGGCTCAAAAGATGATGGCGCTTCCGACAATGTAGTTGGCGGTGTCGAAAAATATGTTGTCAATGGCGTTGACTATGGTTATTCTGTACAGATAGGGAATCTTGTTTGGGCTCCAATAAATAGCGGTTTTCTCGATGGTAATTCTCTGGGTAGTAAGTACATTTACCTCGGAAAGGAATATATACCATGGGGAAAGTTTGACTTGTCTGATTCAAGGGATGCCTGCCCTTCAGGATATCGCATTCCTACGGATAACGAATTTACTGCATTGTTGAAAAACACCTCACGAATTACGACTGTGGATGGTCAAAATGGCAGGTGGTGTTCTGGAGACTTGGAATTTTCCTCTGCTAATCCGGCCATATTTATCCCGCTTGAAACGCAGGATGGGCATAGTCTGGAATATTGGACATCTTTCGGAACATATAGAAATCCTTATTGTTTCGACGGAGAGAAGACATATATTCAGGATCCTGGAACCGGCTGTCATGTCAGATGTGTAAAAGGGGTAGATAATCGAAAATATGAAGTTCCGGGTGCCGCGGGGAAGTATAATGATACTGAATTTGACTGTGTTGAAATGTCAGGGATGATATGGGCTCCATTTGATTGTGAGGGGACTTTTAGCTATGAGGAGGCAATGTTGGCCTGTCCGTCCGGATACCGTCTTCCGTTAAGAGAGGAATTTGAGGCTTTACAGTCGTCTTTTTCCGGCAGTTACTATGGTGTGCAAGGGTGTTGGTTGGGAACAAGTCCTGTCTATGATGACCATCTCTCTGCCTTGTTTTTTCCTAAATCTTCGGATTCGTATTGGGTCGCCGGCAAGAATAAGTGGATGAATATTTCATATTGCTGGCATTTTGAAGACAATGACACATTTACATTCTCTTTATTGGATTGTTCGGAAAAGCATAAGGCACGTTGTATAAAGGGTGATAAAAGTGAAGTTGAAGTTAAAGACAAATTTCCAATTGATGTGGATGCTTGGACCAAGGAGGCTTATATCAGAGGAAGCGAAACAGGAGGGACAATCTATGGTGTGAAGTATAGGAGGATTGGGGAAGAAGAGTGGTTTACATACAATGGTGAGCAGCCAGTGGATAATGGTAGATTTGTTGCTCATATTTCAGGACTTTTGCCGGCTACTCGGTATGAATGTTTTGCATACACGGAAACAGATGAGAGTGAGATTTGTCTGTTTACTACGGAAAGCGCAGCTCAATTACCTAACAACAGTTTTGAGCATTTCAGCCTAGTCACGGGTGCTGACTACTACAAGTGGTATAACCCAGCCTGCGATGACCATGAGTCCCGCGAAATCTGGTGGGCCAGCGGGAACGGTGAGGGCAAGGACGGCGTGGCCGGCACCGGAGCATTCGGTCTTGTGATGATCTACCCTGACTGCAAAGACAAGATGGACGGCGGATGGTCGGTGAGGTGCGAATCGAAGAGCTTAAACGGCGTGCTTGCCTGCGGAAACTTTTTCACGGGGCGCATTGCGAAGATTGTCGGTTGGACGGGAGTTTCTATGAACTATGGCCGCCCGTGGACGACTCGTCCGAAGGCATTGAAGGTTTGGTGCAAGTATCAGAGCGGCGTCATTGACCTCGTCGGCAAGAAACCTGTCGGCGACAATACGAAAATCGGCGACAACGACCGCTGCGAGATTGCCATTTCCGTCGGCAACTGGGACTACAGAAATATGGGCGGAACGGCAGCGTCTCCGGTCTATGTGAACACGACCAACGGCATCTACTACACCGAAAAATCCCCTGGAGTCATCGGCTTTGGCCACTTCGTTAGCAACGAGAGCTTTGACTGGACGCTGGTGGAGATTCCTCTTGACTACAAGACCCTCACCGAGCATCCGACGCACATTATTGTCACCTGCACCGCTAGCTACCTTGGAGACTATCTCACCGGCTCCTCACAGAGCAAACTTTGGATTGACAAGATGGAACTGATTTATTGAAATTTTACTCTTTCCAGACCCTTTTCTTGAGCCAGAGCTTGAGGATGGGGTCTGTGATTTCTATCGTGTGGGGTGCTGTTATGGCGATGAGGTCCTTTTCCGTGAGGGACTTTTTCAGGCGTGATATGTTTGCTGGGGTTCCCAATCGGTAGGTGTTTAGGACGGAACTTTGCGTAAAGCCGGTGTGAATGCCGTCGGCGAGGGCGTGCAAGAAGTTCATCTGATAGGAAGAGAGGGATTCCGTCTGTTGGATGAACACCGGTTCGCAGGCATCGAGAAGGCGATCCGTGCCATATTTCAGGTCATCTTCGGTTGCGGCGCCGTCCGTCCTCAGCCAGACGAACCATGCCAGCTGCTGCACATACGATGAGTATCTGTCCGTTATCTCGCAAATCTTGCCCGCGAGTTCCGGAGAAATGCTTTTTCCGGAACTCGCGAACTTGCGGCAGATATATTCCCTCCAGTCCGCCTCGCTTATTTTCTTGAGATAGAATATGTCCCCGAACCTGTAGAACGGATAGCTCTGGTTCTGAAACATCTTCTCCATCATATGCTTCTTGCTTCCATAGAGGCAATATGTCACATTAGACTGATGCTGCCAGACGCTGCGCAGTTTTTTCTGAAATGTCAGGGATTCAGGGAAATCTCCGATTTGTTGGAACTCGTCAATGCAGACGACTATCTTAATTTCCTTTTCCTTTGCAATAATTTCAGGCAGCTGAAGCACCTCTTCCGTAGTCTTGTTGTCGACATTGTATTCCAATGATACAGAAAAGTCACTCAGCGGGTCAGGCCCGATGCTTATCTTAGGCACAAATCTGCTGAGAAACATCTTTGCATTCTCCATCCACTCCTCCCATTTGCCTGATGTAGCTCTGATTACGGCCGTGGCAAATGCGTTCACGAAATCAGTCTCCGAGCGGCATCCGAAGGCATCCAGCCTTGCAATCCTTATCTTGTCGCTCTCCACGATAGAACATACCTTATCGACAAGCGATGTTTTGCCCATTCTTCTCGGAGAAATGAGTATTGTATTCACTCCGTAGGTGAAATTCATTTTCAGGTTTTCGGTTTCCTCTCTTCTGTCTGTGAATGCGTCACCTTTGACCTTGACTCCGAAAACAAATGGTGATTCATCGTCCTTTATCATATCTTTAGTTTTTTCTGTTCGCAAATATAAACATTTTTAACAAACCTGTTTATAACAACATTGTGAAAAATGTTGTTTTCTTGGGAAAATGCTTTTTCCCAAAACTTGCTATGAAAAATTGGAAAAGTTGCAGAAAAGCCCCTGAAACACCTTGGAAAAGTTGCAGAAGATACATATATTTGCCTTGGAAAAGTTGCAACAGTTATGCTTAACAGAAAGATTGATAGCGAAATAGAGAAGCACTTCGCATCCACAAAGAAAGCTATGTTCCTTACGGGGGCAAGACAGGTAGGAAAGACATATGCTATCAGGAAATATGCACGACAGCATGATCTGCGTCTGGTGGAGATGAATTTTCTTCTCCAACCGGAAACAATTTCTATGTTCAAGAACGCCGGTGACATTAAGGAACTGATGCTCAGAATATCCGCTTATACAAAAGAATCACTTGTGCCCGGAAAGACTTTGATATTCTTTGATGAAATCCAAGAATATGCGGACATAATGACTTGGGTGAAGGCTCTTGTGGATGAGGGCAGCTACTTTTATGCTCTCAGTGGATCTCTCCTTGGGGTTGAAATGAAGAATATACGTTCCGTTCCCGTGGGATACCTGTCGGAATATCAGATGTTCCCGTTGGACTTCGAGGAGTTTGTCCTTTCCGCCGGACTTCCACAAAATGTTCTTGACTCATTGCGGAAGTCCTGGGAAAGCAGGATTCCGGTTGATGAGTTCGTCCATCAGAAGATGATGCAATTGTTCCGACTTTATCTGATTGTCGGCGGTATGCCTGCAGCGGTTCAGGCGTATGTAAATACAAACAACATTCAAAATGTTGTCAAAGAACAAAGAGACATTCTCGATTTGTACAAGGTCGATATAGCACGTTATGATAGGGACGAACGAAAAAAACTCTACATAAACGAAGTCTTTGACATAATTCCGTCGGAACTCAATGCCAAAAACAAGAGGTTCATTTTGAAACGACTGAATGAACACATGACCTTCAGCAGACACGAGAATGACTTTATATGGCTGAAGGATGCCGATATGACTCTGCCGACCTATAATGTAGAGGAGCCGATGTCTCCATTAAAACTGAATGAACAAAGAAACCTTTTCAAACTATTTCAGAACGATGTCGGCCTGCTGTCCTGTCAGTATTCATCCGGCGGTATACAACTAAAGATTCTACAGGGCGATGTGAATGTCAACTACGGTTCCGTGTTTGAGAATGCCGTCGCTCAGGAACTCCACGCGCACGGCTGGAATCTGTATTATTTCAACAGCAAGAAGCAGGGTGAAATTGACTTCCTGCTCGAAGCGGACAATGAGATAATCCCGATAGAGGTCAAATCCGGAAAGGACTACGAACGACACAATGCCCTGAGCAATGTGATGGCAAACCCTGATTACGGAATAAAAAAAGCATACGTATTATGCAATGACAACCTGCACAAAAGGGGTAATGTCGAATATATCCCAATCTATATGACAATGTTCATCCAAAAGAACCGTGATGTCGAAGACCTCGTCTACAAAGTGGATCTTTCCGAACTGTAGCCCTTAACATCCCCAACCTTGTGAAAAGTGTTCTTGCCTGGACAAAATGACGTTTACCGATTATAGTTCCTCTTTTGGCCAGCCCTGGGCGTGGAGAGGGAGTTCGACGCCATCTGGGGTGACTATGACGGAGCCTACTTCCGGTTTGGCGCGGTGACCTATGATGTCGAAAAATTATCTACTTTGGAAAATTATTAATACTTTAAAAATTTTTCGTGTCTACTTTTCGGATCTGGTACAGAACAACTTGAATTATTGTTCAGTTTCCGGCAGTTCCAGCAGATCATCTCCGTCCATCAACCTGTCGAAGTCAGACTGGAAGAGGCGGTCCTGGATGACGCGGTATTTCTCGAATTCGGTTTCGGCGAATTCTTTGGCGTAGTCTGCGGAGACGTGGCCGGCGGTATCCAGGACGGGGTCTCCGCTGGCGTTCAGGAAGATGTCCACACGGTTTGCCCAGTCCTCCATCGTCATCGGGATGTGACGGTTGGCCATACGCTCCGCCAGGTCCAGGAGGGCGTTGACAAGGTGGCCCATATCATCCAGCTCGGATTCCTTGAGGTAATTCTTGGCAATGCTTACATCGGTTTTGACAATCTTGCCGGAGGGGGCATTCTCCCATGTCGTCAGACCCATGTGTTCTTTCTCTGCGCTGGCCCGCTCCACGATTAACTCTGCGGCCGTATGACCATGTACGGCAAAATGGATCTTGTTTTGGATCCGCTTGTAGAAGAGCCTGGTCGTGGGAGCATCTTTGTTGTAGTCGATGGCCGTGGCGTAGATGTCGGTGATCTTTTGGTATGCACGGCGCTCACTGAGACGGATTTCCCGGATTTCGGCCAGCAGGTGCTCAAAATAGTCCTCTCCCAGGAAGGAGCCGTTCTGCATCCGCTTTTTGTCGATTACGTAGCCACGGATGGCGAATTGACGAAGAACATAGGTACACCATTGGCGGAACTGGGTGGCCCGGATGCTATTCACGCGATATCCGACACTGATAATGGCGTCCAAGTTATAGAATTGTGTCTGGTAACTCTTGCCATCGGAGGCAGTTGCCGAGATTTTCTCGGTAACTGATTCCTTCTTCAGCTCGCCTGATGCGAAGATGTTCTTGAGGTGAAGGCCGATGTTGTCTGTACTACAGTCAAATAGGACGGACATAGCCTTCTGGGTGGCCCAGATCGTTTCGTCGTGGTAAACCACTTCCACGCCCTGAGATTTGTCCTGGGCTTGGAATATGAGGAATTCGGCGGTGCTGTTGCGTATGGTGAGGTTCTTTTCCATAGTTGATTGCTATTTTGTGAGTTCCTGGTACATTTTGAAGAGGCGGGCGACGATGTCGGATTCGGTAGCGTCTTTGGGGAAGCCGTAGGCTTCGAGGACGGCAGCGTCGTTGGCGCGATGGGCCTTGCGGAGTTCTGGAGGCATAGACATTTCGTCATACAAATCTGCCAAACTGCTATTGGGGAATAATTCACGAGAATCAAGAATACCTTGAGCGGTCTCTTCCAATTTGGCTTGAGTCTTCTCATTCAATTCAGGCCATGGGAAGTTGTTATAAACAGATGGCGAATATCGATAATCAGACTTCAATCGGCCACAGACAGTCCGCATCCACGCCATATGAGAACTGGAAGTTAGAATAGCAAACATGCTCAATGAGGCATTCTCAGCGACGAGTGTCGAATTACTTGCTATTACATCCTTATCCATAAAGCCCATCGGTATGTACCTTCTACTTGCTGAAGAAGTTTCAGGCACAAGAATATAATCGCTCAATGGCTGGCGAATCTGTGCAAAAAGCATTGGTGTTTCTGCCAGAGCTTGCACAGCTACAGTTTTTGTCTTACTCCGGATATCAGCCACACCCTTCAAACGTTCCATGATTTCAGGAATCTTTCTGTATTCGTCTGGCGCAACGCCTTTAAGCCATAAACAGTAACGGATTTTACGGTTTATAAACTCATAAGAACCAATGTACTTCTTGATAAAGTTGTCTGCCTCGGGATATTTCGCGATAATTCCCGCTCGTTCAGCTTCGCTTAAAATAAGAAAACCTCCATCCCAGGGTTTGTTTCCTTGTGTAAGTTTTGGACGATTATCAGAAGCTTTCCCCCTCAATTGGATAAACACGTTGTCCGCATCTACAAGGTATCCATTGATATTTGAGACCCGATTGATGCTACCGTCTTCATAAATGTACTTTTCATCACGATTCTTCTGCGAGAACCCGATAATCACACAATGAACGTGGGCTTTTTGAGAGGCCTCGCTACTCCACACAAAAGTTCTGTGGGCAAAATTGATGACAATGTGGTGATTATCAAATAAATCTTCCCATAAGATTGGGACCTGCTCTCCTTGGACGATAGAATTAGTTGATACAAATGCAACTTCGATGTTTGAAGGAGCGACTTCATCCATGTATTGAGCGGCTTTTTTATACCAAGCTGCCACATAATCCAATCTTCCAGCTCTATCATTATCCTCAAAAACGAAATTCATATCGTCCTGTTGAGATTGATTACGTAACGAGAGCCCCACAAACGGCGGGTTGCCCATAATATAATCCAGCTCAGCAGCCGGGACCACCTCATTCCAATCCATCCTCAGGGCGTTTCCTTCATGGATATTCGTATAGGTTTTGAGCGGCAGCGGGTCGAGGGAGAAGCCGACAATCTCGTCAGTCTCCTGCATCATCTGCGCCTCAGCGATCCAGAGGGCGGTCTGAGCCACGGAGCAGGCGAAGTCGTTGATCTCAATGCCGTAGAACTGGTTGATGGAAACCTTGATAGGGTCTGCTAGTTCACCGATGACGCGGTTGTCACCGTAGATGATGCGCAGGGCTTCATTCTCCAGACGGCGGAGCGATGTGTATGATTCCGTGAGGAAATTGCCGGAGCCGCAGGCGGGGTCAAAGAATTTCAGCTTGGAAATCTTATCCTGGAAAGCAATAGCCCTGTCGCGTTTGGTCTTGGCAACAGAAGTGGCCTTGATATCCGCCAGCTCCTGTTTCAGATCATCCAGAAACAGCGGGTCAATCACCTTGTGGATATTCTCGATGGAGGTGTAGTGCATACCACCGGCACGGCGGGTTTCAGGATTCAGAGTGCTTTCAAACACGGCTCCGAAGATGGCGGGGCTGATGAGCGACCAATCGAAATCGTCGCTGGCACGCTGCAGAATCAGGTCCCGAATCTCTTCCGTGATGCGGGGAATCTCTATATCAGATCCTTCGCTCCGCTCAGGATGACAGCAGGAGGGGCCAAAAAGGCCGCCGTTGACATAGGGGAAAGCCAGCAGTTTCTCATCCTCGTAGGGGTCGCGGTCTTCAGGTTTGGTGTCGAGGATGCGGAAGAGTTTGATAAGTTTTTCTCGGAATTCGCTGGCGCTGAACTGCTCCATATAATCATGGAACATGTTCTTGCTTCCGAAGATGCCGGCATCTTCCGCATATAAGCAGAACACTAGACGAACGCAGAGCTTATTCAGCGCCTTCTGGCTGTCCTGATTAGTGGGATCTTTGTACTGGGCAAGAATCTTATCGTACAGCACACCCACGATTTCACCGGCCTGGATGGAGACTTCCAACTCCTTCTTCAAGTGGACGTTGGTGTCATCGACCAGAAAACTGAGTCGCGTGTATTCTTTCTCCAGATCTGCCAGCTGAATGACCTCCGGAGCATCGTTGGGATGTTCCATGTCGTGCACCTCGAAGGTGGTGAAGTTGCAGGCCACAATCCAGCGGGGATGCAGATTCAGTGGTAAACCGGTGGCATAGCGGCGACCCTGCTGGTAGGGCGTGAGTTCGGCACCGTCACTCTGCCGTGCCTTGGCTCTCAAGTCCACGTGGGAGCCCTTCTGCTCGATCAGGACTTTGGTATTGGAGATATAGCCGTCGATGAAATCGGAGCCTTTTTCCTTGGTGATGGTCTTTACAGGCAACTCGAACTCCATCACTTTCGTGGGGTCATCGATACCAAAGACGTTATGCAGCAGTGAGAGCCAGAAGCGCTGGGTCTCTCCCTTCTCATATCCTTTGCCGGACCATTCATGGGCGAAGGCTTTGGCGGCTTGTTTTTGTGTATTCGTGGTTGCCATGTCGGTCGGTATGTCTATAAATCCTCCAAAGTTACTGATTTTTCACGATTTTCTTGCAATAGATTGCAGGGAATCGGAGTCGAGAATATCTCATTTTTTATTTCCCCTTCCCCTCCAGCGAATGTCAATGTGTTCTTGCTAGGCTTGTTACCAATTCTCATCCCGGACCCATTTTTAACAAACCTGTTTATAACAACATTGTGAAAAATGTTGTTTTCTTGGAAAATGCTTTTTTTTCCAGTCCTGAAACTAATTCAAGGCAAAAGAGAAAATGACTAAAAAATGGTCTTTTGTGAAAAAAACTAACGAAAAACCACCGCAACAGCACATTTCTAAGTAATTTTACTTATTGATTTCAATACTCAGAGTCAATATCTTTGCCAGCCTAATAAATAAGTACAAGCGCAGGTTTAAACGTTGTAGCATATAAACTCCAAAGCAAAAACTATGGCATTAGCCAGTTACATAATTTTTTCAACTAATAACCAAGCACCGCCCTACATCGGTGCGCAACAGCAATGTCTATCTATGAAAAGAATCGCATCTTTTTCACTACTCGCTCTTTTACTGCTTTCCTGCACTAAAGAGCCGTCTAAAGAAAGGGGGGGGGAATTCACAGGACCTGTCGCCACTTTGGATGCCACCAAAATCACCCAAACATCCGCCATTCTCAATGGCGAAGTAGACCCTTCTGAACTCGTGCAAGGAGCGAAGATTGGATTTTTCTTGTCCACGAATGAGAATCCGTCACACGAGAACAGTTCAAGACAATTCAAGGTCAAACTCGACAAAGACAGCAAGTTTTACTACGAAGTCAAAGGCTTGGAGTTTGGCACACAGTATTTTTTCAAGGCGTTTATCAAGGCCAACGGCACATATCGCGAGGGAGATGTCAGGAGTTTCTCAACGCCTGATTTCAAATTTGCGGCAGTTGACCTGGGTCTGAGCGTAAAATGGGCAAACTGTAATGTTGGAGCCAACGCTCCTGAAGGTTACGGAGATTTTTACGCTTTTGGAGAAACTGAGATAAAGGCAAAGTATGATAAATACAATTACAAATGGTATGACAAAGCCAGTGACAGTGTCTTGGAATACAACTACTATAGTGGAGGTCAAGCTCTTAACGGATTGAAGAATCTCCTGCCGGAAGACGATGTCGCACATGTAAAATTCGGCGGGAAATGGCGCATACCAAGATATGAGGACTGGAAAGAACTCTTTGACAATTGTTCCAAGAAATGGACCGAGCGCAATGGTGTTATGGGCGCAGTTTTCACCGCAAGAAATGGCAATTCCATTTTCATTCCGGCTTCAGGTTCAATGGAATATGGTAATGAAGTAGATGCACGAAATGTAGCCGGCCAATATTGGTCAGCTACAGTCCAAAGGGGAAATATGGCTTTTGTTGCCACATTCGATGACGGTCCAATAGGGGGTGGCCTAAGTGATTGGGAGCGCTACAACGGCTATTCCGTAAGACCAGTAACAGAATAAGCAATTCTAATTTTGAGAATATGAAAAAAATCACATTTATAACAATTGTCGCCTTACTGTCTTTTGCTTGTGCAAAAGATAAGATTGACCAGGAACAAAACGGGTATGAACCAATATCCGGATTGACAATCAAATATGTCACATATAATTCTGCAGTCATTGAAGGATATGTAAACACAACGCCTTCTGTTCAGGGGACTGGGGCAGGGATTATCATTTCCACTTTTGCCAATCCTACGGCACAGAACGGAACGATATACAGCAATTTCGAGCTTGATAAAGACAATAAATTCCACATAAAAGTCACAAACCTGACGGCAGACACAATGTACTATCTGAAATCGTTTACCACAGAAAACGGAAAACCGGGTTTCGGCAAAGTGAGAAATTTTGCCACAGACATCTTCGAGTTTAAGGCGGTGGACCTCGGATTGTCCGTCAAATGGTCAAATGTCAATCTCGGAGCCTCAGTTCCCGAAGAAACGGGACAATTCTATGCGTGGGGTGAAACCCGGAGTAAAGAGACATTCACTGATGAGAATTATAGGTTTTTTTACAATGGCACCAATAATATCGATAAATACAACAATACAATATTATATGCTTCTAACGAGCATAGCATAGACAATAAAACCGTTCTTGACCCTGAGGATGATGCAGCCACAATGGAACTTCGAGGCAGATGGCGCATTCCCACAGAAGAAGAGTGGAATGAACTTAAGAACAATTGTAAAGTTGAGTGGACTACTGTCGGAAACGTGACTGGAGCACTTTTTACAGGAAAAACAGGCAACAGCATTTTCATCCGCGGATACAATGAAGGGTTCTCCTGCCCGGACGGAGCCTTCCACGGCAAATATTGGACAAGCTCCCTATCCGAAGCTCTTCCTATTTATGCTAAACAGATAGACATTGATGACCTAACTATAAAGTCTTCGGAAGCAACCCGTTTTTGGGGCTTTAACATCCGTCCTGTATCAGAATAATCAACAACAGTAACTGACATTTTATGAAACGAATTATATGTTTTTTAGCGACATCCCTTCTCCTCTTTTCTTGCGTTAAGGAGAAGATAGACATTCCGAAAACCGGTGATGGCCAGGTCTCCACATTAGAAGCGACAAAAATCACATTAAACTCTGCTGTTTTGTGGGGAAAACTGAATGCTCCTGAACTTGCAAATAATGCAGAATGGGGAGTTTTCGTATCTGTAGACAAAAATCCTACTGAAGAAAACGGGTATAAATTTCTCGCGAGCGACATTGACGACGATGACAGATTCTTCGTAGACGCCGACGGACTGGACTTTGGAACAAAATACTATTATCAGGCTTTCATCAGTCTGAATGGCATCTGTAGGGTCAGCGAGATAAAAAGTTTTGTGACTGAAACCCACAAAGAACCGGTTGTCAATCTCGGAGTAAGAGATTTAAAGGGGCAAAGTGCTACGTTATATGGCTACGCAAACCCGGTGCTTTTGTCAGCCGGTGCTGAGGTGGGATTCATTGTTTCTACAGACAAAGAGCCCGCGCTGGGAAACGGTGAGAGAAAGGTCGCAATAGAGATGGATTCAAATAGCCGTTTTTTCGTTTCTTTGTCGGGGTTAAGTGTTGGCTGCGAGTATTACTTCAGACCATATGCAAGAATCGGCAACACCATCCACTATGGCAAGATCGAGAGTTTTACCACAGCTGTCTTTGCAGAAACCGTATACACACTTTACGCAGAAGCGAGTTATCGTAGCGCAAGATTGATGGGAAAACTCAACCCTAAATCTATGCTTGCACAAATAGGAACACCGGGCTTTATCATATCAACACATCCACAACTCTCGAATGAGCAATATGGGAAAATATATTATGGCACAAAGGGCGATGATTACACTTTCTATGCCGACGTCCCGCTGGAAATAAATACAAAATATTATTTCGCAGCCTTTATAGAGACCCAATACTCGAATTTTAAAGAGAAGAGTTTCTCAAAAATTGTCAAGGAGTTTAATACAGTCGCTCCCGAAACGAAAGCCGTAGACCTTGGCCTTTCTGTCAACTGGCTCAGCCAGAACGTCTGGGCCAAATATCCCGAAGATTTCGGCGGATTTTACTCTTGGGGAGAGAAAACCACAAGCACCTATTGGTATTATCTCTGGTTTGACAAACCGGAACCTGGCAAGATTCTTAAATATAATACTCAGTTTGAATATGGCCCGGTAGACAATAAGACTGTTTTGGACGCCGAAGATGATAAAGTCCGCCAGGGAAATAAGAAGTGGCGTATGCCGACAAAAGAAGAATGGCTGGAATTGAACCAAAAATGCAGTTGGGAATGGACTTCGCTAAACGGGGTGAACGGAATGCTTGTCAAAGGAAGAAATGGTAACAGCATCTTCCTGCCGGCAGGCGGATTCAAACAAAAGGATGAGCACGCACAAGAGAATGATACAGGATACTACTGGACATCTACCCTCGATGAAGCCCAACCAACTGACGCTTGGACTGGGATTGTCGGTAATGATTACGGCGATGCTTCCATCTTGGGACGTCTTCGCTCCCGGGGCCACCTGCTCAGGGGCGTCGAAGACAAATAAATTGCAATTGGACCAAATTCAATTAAGAAAAAAGCATCCACGAGGTGCAAAAAAAACGTAAGAATATTTATGAAAAGAATCATATTCATTATAACGGCTTCAATTATGCTCTTTTCCTGCGAGAAAGAGAAAACGACTCCTCCACAGGCAGAAGGGGAGCAGGCAGAAGCAATCGTCGCATTGAATGCGAATGAGATAACCAGACATTCAGCCAAACTTTGGGGACAAATAGACCCTTCCGAACTGCTTCGAGGGGAGGAATTCGGCATTCTGCTTTCCACAAAAAAGAAAGCTTCAGAGACCGATTTCATCAGATATGTTATTGATGATTTGGACGCGGAAAACAGGTTTCACGTCGTAGCGGAAGACCTTGAATTTGGCACGACATACTACTATAGGGCGTTTTATACAAAAAAAGGAAATGAAAAGTACAGTGAAACATTGAGTTTCAAGACCGCCTCTTACGACGAAGATGTCGTCACATTAGAGCCGGAACACATCACATTGGATTATGCCATCCTACGCGGCTATGTCAACCCCTCCTTTGTCGGAAAGGGGATGGAATTCGGAGTGATTATTTCCACCAGTGAAAACCCATCTCTGACAAATGGAAAGTTATATGTCGGTAAAGAACTTAACGACAGGAATATATTCTCCGTAAAAGCAGATAATCTCGAGATGGGCAAAAAGTTCTACTACCGTGCATTCATCAACCAAAACAATAGATACAGTTTCGGAGAAGTCAAGACTTTTGCTCCGAGAGATTTATTGGAATCCGAAGCAATAATTAGACATACGATAAACCAAAGTCAAAAGACGGTTGAGATTATGGCATATGTCAGTCCTTCAGAAATGCAACCTGGCGTACAGTTCGGCTTTGAGCTTAGCGGGAGAAACAAATATGGTTTTTATTTGGAAAAAGAGAAATTCTACGCTACAGATGTAAATGCTGACGAGTGCTGTTTTTCATTGACTCTCAAAGATCTGAAAGCAAATGCAACGTACACTTATAGGGCTTTTCTCAAGAGTAAAGACGGGACATTAGTCTACCTTGGTTGGTTTACAGATTTTACAACCACTTGGGATTTTAGCATTATAGCAGTAGATCTTGGACTTTCCGTGTATTGGGCAAATGCAAATGTAGGAGCTGTTGATGAAAGCGATTGGGGCAATTTTTATGCTTGGGGTGAGACTGAACCAAAGAGCGATTATGGTTGGTACAACTATAAATATGCAAAATATGACGATAAGCATCTCACAAAATACAATTACTCGGCAGAGTATGGAATAGTAGACGACAATGACTCTCTTGATAGAGAAGATGACGTCACCAAGACCATGTACGGAAAACTTCTCATTCCAATTATACCAAACGAACAACAATGGGAAGAACTGTTTAAAATGTGCTCAAAAGAATGGGTCAGTCAAGATGGTGTCAATGGTATGCGTTTCACCGGTCCAAATGGTAACAGCATTTTCATTCCCGCGAGCGGTATGATGTATGAAGAGCAAAAAATGCATCACGATAGAGGATTTTATTGGGCACGTGAATTAAGCACGACGCGTCCATCTCTGGCCAGAACAGCTGAAATTGGAAGAGATGAAGAACTTGATTTATATGCCAGGACCTCCGGATATGAACGCGCGATGGGGCTATCTGTTCGTGCGGTATACTTCTTGCGCCCATCAAAACCTATAAAATAACAGTTAAAACAACTATATCAACCCTCAATTGTTTCGGCCGGTTTTTGACAGTTTTCATAGCTTCTGTCAAAAACCGGCCGAACTTAGATTGTTGTTCGCAGCGCCCATCACAATTGCACTGCGGTCAAAGACCCTCACATTCTTCCCGATTTCTGTTGCTTGATGGGTTGTTTTGTAAAATAGTGCTTTACAAAATTGCTGAAAAATGTTAAATGCTACTTTAAATGGGTGCGTTCAGATTGTGACGTTTAGGGGTTTGGAGGGGCAGAGGAACATTGCATAATAGACCGGCATATATGTCACATTCCCTTCCGTCGAAACTTCCCTTTCGTTCGAAAGGACAATTCCTTTTTTAATGTTGTAGTCCTTTACCGACATGAATTTGTCCAAAGAACTGTGCTTTTTGTAGTCCTTTCCTGACTTCACCTCAATTGGAACCGCAGACAGCGTGTCATAGTCGTCAACCAGAAAATCAACTTCACCATTTTTCTTGTTGTCGTAATAGTACAGGTCATACCCATGCGCCTTCAGTTCGGACGCCACGACATTTTCATAGACAGAACCGAGATTGATGCTTGGAACGTCATCGAGCACGGCTGTCGCGTTATAGCTGAAAAGCAAGTTTGTGAGGATGCCGGCATCGTTCAGATAAAGTTTGATGAGACTCTTTTTCTGAGAATCCTTCAACGGGAAGCGCGGATTGGATATGGAACTTACCTCCAATGCGATTCCGGAGTTCACGATATATTCGAACTCCTGCTCGTAATCGGCCATGCTCTTTCCTCTTTTCCCGGATATTTCATTCACCACGACTCTTTTTTTCGTGTTTTCGAGATTTGACGGAATGAGGTCATATATTTTTCGTATATGAAGCTTCCTTTCGCTGTCGTATTGCGAACAGTCTTCCCTGTAGAGTCTGTACAATTCAGCGTGAACCGCCCTCACGGACACCAGATTGCGGGTGTCGAGAAATGTGTTCACGGCATCCGGAAGCCCGCCGACGAGGAGATATTTCCTGAAAAGGTCCATTATGTAGGAATGGGTGTTGTCGTCGAGCGACATTCCCGCGATGAAGTTCTCTTGCAGATGCCTGACTGCATCTTCGCCTGCATTGTTTGCCCACAGGAACTCCTCAAAGTCAAGCGGGAACATCCTTTTGACCATTATTCTTCCGCCCGGCTTGGAAAGAGTCTCGTTAAGGGCTATGCCAAGCTGCGAACCGCTCACGATGTAGGTGAACCTGTCGTCGTCCTTGAGAAATTTCAACATGGTCAGGAGGTCCGGATATGCCTGGATTTCGTCGATAAACACAAGAGTGTCTTCTTTCTTTCCCATTTTGTCCCCAGCAACGAGGCTCATCTTGAAATAGAAGTCCTGAACTGTTCGCGTGTTTTCAAAAATCTTGTTTCCCTTCTTGTCCTCGTACATGTTGAGTTCAATATAATTGGGGAACAGAGATTTTCCTTCATGTCGTATGATGAAGGACTTTCCGATTTGCCTCGCGCCATCAATCAAGAGAATCTTGTTTGAGTTGGAAATCAGATAGTTATGTATATCTTCTTGTATCTTTCTTTTAAGCATAATGACTTTTTTCTAAAATTCACTATGCAAAAATATGACTTTTTCTGAAAAATTGCCATATAAAAATATGACTTTTTCCCGAATTATAGCTCTTTCGGCCAGCCCTGGGCGTGGAGGGGGAGTTCGACGCCGTCGGGAGTGACTATGACGGAGCCCACTTCCGGTTTGGCGAGGTGACCTATGATGTCGAAGGTCTGGAAATCGTGGCGGAATTTGTCGTGCTTCCCGATTGGAATGGTGAAGAGAAGGCGGCAGTCGTCACCTCCGTTGAGAGCGGCAGCAAGCGGATCTATTTCAAGTTCCTTGCTCAGATCGATGGAGTTGCCCATAAAAGGCACTCTCTCGGCGTAAATCTTCGCGCCGAGACCGGCATCCCGGACGAGGCACTTGACGGCGTCAGCGAGGCCGCGGGTGACGAAATAGCCGAAACCTGGCACAATCTCCGAGTCTTCGAGAAGTTTGAGTATGTTCGGCGAGAGGGACGGCTTGAGGTATTCGCCGACGAAATCCTTGTACTTGTCAAGCTGCGGCTGCTCGTGGTCGTCCTTCGTCTTGTCAAACTTGCGCTTTTCGCGTTCCAACACGCTCAAGCCGAGGTAGGCCCCTCCGAGGCTGCCCGAAACGCAGAGCAGGTCCATGCTCTTTGCGGGAGCACGACGCTTCGCCGTGAGCAGCGACGTCTCTCCACAGGCACTTAAACTGATGCTGAGGCCCACCATCGACGGCACCACCTCAAGGCTCAGCTTTTCGTAGCCGTGTTCTTTGGCGCAGGCGACAATCCCGCTCCAGAGTTCCTTAATGTGGCTGAAGTCCAGCTTGGCCGGCACTCCTATGACAACGGCGAGAGTGCGCGGGGTGGACAACTCCGCATAGAGCTCGCCGGTCACCATGGTCACGCATTTGTGACCGAGGTGCTTGAGCGGGAAATAGACAAGGTCGAAATCCGTTCCCTCAATGAAACAACGACTCTTTTGGGTGGCATACGCCTGCCCCTTAGTTTCGAACCATGTGCTCTCGAACGGCTTGTAGCCCGTTCCGTCAAAAAGCCTTGCAACCGCCTCCACTCTTCCGAGGCTCGCGAATCTTTCCTCTACCATCTTATATATAAATTTATCTTTTTTTCTCGACGTCGTAGCTCAGTCCCATCGCTTCAAGCGTCGACACAAAATCGTTGTTCACACCGACGGTGAATTTTCGGGAAGCGAACTCAATGTTCCACTTGTGCACGGGGTCGTAGAGCTTCATCGAGAGCGGGATAGGCCCCTTGTTGTCCTTGATGAGCTGCACAAGCCTCTCGCGGAACTCCGGTGTGAGCTGCGGCGTGGAGAGCCGGATGGTGAAGTTCTTGACCTTCTCCTCCGCCACATTGCCCAGAAGCACAATCCTGTTCACTCTGAACCCGTAAGGAATCTTCTGTTGAGGCTGTGCGGACGCTCCCTCGGCCGGTTTTTGGTAGAATCGCGGTTTAATCTCGCCGTCAATCCAGATAGCGTTGTGCGGCAGGAGATAGGCCATGAACGCCTCGTGGTCCTTGCCGAAGAGAGCCAGCTCGAAACTGCCCTCATAGTCCTCAATTTTCGTCTTCGAATAGGCCCGGCCTGTTTTGGTGTTGAACGTTCCGGTTTCAGTGATGAGCCCCGCCACGCAGACCTTTTCCCCGGCCTGACGCTCCGTACACTCGTTAATCCGCGCATCAAGCTGCCCGAGCGAACAGCCTACAAAATTGTCGAGTTCAAAGCGGTATTTGTCAAGCGGATGTGCCGAAAGATACATTCCTACGAGTTCCTTTTCCTTCTGAAGGAATATCATATCGTCCACCTCATTCAAAACATCCGGAACATCCGGTCGCGTCGGTTTCATTTCCTCCACCTCGCCGAAAAGCGAAATCGCCGAACTCTCGGCATCCTGACGGAAAAGCTCACCATAGCGGATGAGAGCGTCAAGAAAGGTGTCGCCACTTGGACACGGGGTGAAGAATTGCTGTTTGGATATATGGAAACTCTCGAATGCCCCGGAATAAATCAGGGACTCCATAGACTTGCGGTTTACGACGCCGGACATCCTTTCGATGAAGTCATATATGTCTGCGAACTGTCCGTTCCGTGTCCTTTCGCTGATGATGGCCTGCACGATGTTGGAGCCGAAGCCCTTGATGCCTCCGAGGCCGAAGCGGACGTGTCCTTCAGTGTTGACGGAGAAGGCGGAGTGCGACTCATTGATGTCCGGATTGAGAACCTTGATGCCGCCCTTCTTGCAGTCATCCATGATTTTCTTGATCTCGTCCATCTTCGAGAGGTTGTTGCTCAAGTTAGCCGCCTGGAACTCGGCAGGATAGTGAGCCTTGAGCCAGCCCGTCTGGTAACTGACCCAGGCGTAGCAGGTGGCGTGGGACTTGTTGAAGGCGTACTGCGCGAACTTCTCCCAGTCCTTCCAGATTTTGTCGAGAGTCTTTTCCGGGTGACCGTTCTTCATCCCGCCCGTCATGAACTTTTCTTTCAGGGAGTTAAGGATGTCAATCTGCTTCTTTCCCATAGCCTTTCGCAGTTTGTCGGCCTCACCTTTGGTGAAGTTCGCCAGTTTCTGAGAAAGAAGCATGACCTGCTCCTGATAGACCGTCACTCCGTAGGTATCCTTAAGAAACTCCTCCATCTCAGGAAGGTCATATTCCACGGCCTCCTGTCCCTGCTTTCGGGCGACGAATGACGGAATGTAGTCCATAGGTCCCGGGCGATAGAGGGCATTCATCGCAATCAAGTCTTCGAATCTTGTCGGCTGGAGCAGCTGGAGCCACTTCATCATTCCCGGAGACTCGAACTGGAACACGCTCGTGGTGTCGCCGCGTCCGTAGAGTTCGTAGGTCATCTTGTCATCGATGGGGATGGCTTCTATGTCTATATCAACACCATATCTTTCCTTTATGAGGTCGAGACAGGTGTGTATGATGGTCAGCGTGTTGAGTCCGAGGAAGTCCATCTTGAGCATACCGACATCCTCGATGTAATGTCCGTCATACTGCGATGTCCAGAATTCCTTTTTCTTTCCGTTCTCGTCAACTATTTCCTTGTCCTCCGAAAGGCAGATGGGGATATAGTCCATCAGGTTTCCGCGTCCGATGATAGTCGCGCAGGCGTGGACTCCCACCTGACGGATGCAGCCTTCGAGCTGAAGAGCGTAGTTCAGCACCTCCTTAGTCAGTTCTGTGCCGTTTTTCAGTTCTTCCTGAAGTTCCGGAACAAGCCTGTAGCAGTTCTTGAGGGTAATTTTCGCATTCGCCTCTTCCTTGCCGACCTGATAGTGCTTCTCGACGAACATCTTCTGCCCCGGATTGTCCGGATCATCGACCTCCACCTTCTTCACGACCTCGCTGAATCCCTTTTTCAATTCGTCGAGCTTTGGGTTGAATGGATATTCCTTCTCTACCATTTCGCTCAGACGGTCGGGAATCATCTTTGTGAGCCGGTTGGAATCATCGATGCTCATGCGGCTGATTCGCGCCACGTCCTTGATTGCCGACTTTGCCGCCATCGTTCCGAAGGTGATGACACGCGAGACGTGGTCAAGACCGTAATGGTCCTCTACATATTTATGCGCGGCTCCGAGGTCTTCGAAGTCCACGTCAATATCCGGCATGCTGATACGGTCCGGATTGAGGAAACGCTCGAACAGGAGCTGATATTTTATAGGGTCGAGATTGGTAATCCAGAGACAATATGCCACCACCGAACCCATCGCGCGGGCGGCAGCAATATAGTCCTGAACGATGAGGAAGTAGTCCGGGAAACCCATGCGGCAGATTGTCTTGAGCTCGAAATCGATTCGCTCGCTCTGCTCCTCTGTGAAGGTCTCCCCGTAGCGGATGTGCGCGCCCTTGTAGGTCAGATGGCAGAGATACGCCACCGAGCGGCAGAACTCCTCCCCCCGGTCTGTGCCGTCCTTGTCGCAGCGCCCTACGTCAATCACGTCCTTATACTTCTCCAACTGATTGTCTATGTCTGCAAGAAAGTCCTCCGGCAGATCGAACTTAGGCAGCACGTGACCCCTGTCAATCTTGTAGCTCTCAATCTTGTCCGCGACCTCAAGCGTGTTGGCCAGCACCTCAGGATGCTCAGGGAACAGTCCCGCCATCTCCTCCTCGCTCTTGAGGAACTCCTGCTGAGTGTAGCGCATCCTGTTAACGTCGTCGAGATAAGCTCCTGTGTTGAGGCAGAGAAGCCTGTCGTGCGCCGGCCCGTCCTCCTTCTTCACGAAGTGCACGTCGTTAGTGGCCACGACCTTGACTCCCATCTCCTCTGCGAGCCTGAATATCCCCGCATTGGCAACCTGCTGCTTTTCCCAGACCTCCTGCGTCATTCCCGGAACTTCTGTCCTGTGGGACTGCACCTCAAGGTAGTAATCTTCACCGAACAAGTTCTTGTGCCACAGGATTGCCTTGCGTGCCTCTTCCTCGTCCCCGTCTATGAGATCTCTCGGCACCTCCCCGGCGATGCAGGCGGACAGACAGACGAGATTCTCGTGCCATTTTTCCAAAACCTCGTGGCTCACCCTAGGCTTGTTGTAGTACTTGCCCTCAATGTGCCCAGTGGAGACAATCTTCATCAGGTTCTTGTAACCCTCGTAGTTCTTGGCAAGAAGAATGAGGTGGTAGTAGCCCTTGTGGTTGTTGTCCTTGAGATGGTGGTCATAGTGGCGCGTGACATAGACCTCGCATCCGAGAATAGGCTTTATATTCGGGTGCTTCGCGGCATATTTCAGGAACTCCTTGATTCCGTACATGTTGCCGTGGTCCGTGATGGCAAGCGCCGGCATCCCCAATTCCTCAGCCCTGTCAAATAGTTTCGGGATGGCGGAGAATCCGTCGAGGATGGAGTACTGCGTATGGACGTGGAGATGTACGAATGACATATCAATCAGGTAGTTAATGTGTTGAAGGCTTATTTTTCCCCGCAATCTGAAGGCTTCTTTTATTCGAGCATATCACATCGTCGCGGAACTACAAAGATACTCAAAAAAGAAGCGTCTGAAAAATTTTTCAGACGCTTCTTTAGAAATTATATTTCGTCGGAACTAAGCTTTTTTCTCCTTGCGCTTCGTTACGCAGTTTACGACGTCATACATCACCGGAGTACCGATGAAGATAGAAGCGTAAGTACCGATGATGATACCGAGGATAAGGGCAACCGCAAGACCCCTGATGACCTCACCGCCAAAGATTGCGATGGCAAGCATGGTGACGAGAGTCGTGAGGGAGGTGTTCATCGTACGTGAGAGCGTGCTGTTGAGCGCGTCATTCACGTTGTCCTTGAGAAGGGACTTCGGATGATCTGTCCTGTATTCACGGATACGGTCGAAGATGACCACGTTGTCGTTGATTGCATATCCGATGATTGTCAGAATTGCGGCGATGAATGTCTGGTCAACGTCGAGAGTGAATGGAAGGATGCCGCTGAAGAGCGAGAAGAATCCAATCACGATGATTGCAGTATGAGCAAGTGAAGTCACACCACCCAGACCCCAAGTCCAGTTCTTGAATCGGATTGCGATGTATGCGAAAATCACAAAGAGGGCGATGATGACGGCGATGATCGCGTCGCGTTTCATATCGTTTGCGATGGTAGGACCTACCTTATCGGAAGAAATGATACCGTTAGGGTTGTCCACTGTAGAACGGAACTCGTCGAAAGTCATATCCTTTGCGAACATTCCCTTCAATGCCTCGTAGAGCATCTGCTCGACCTCTGCGTCAACCTCAGTTGATTCCTCGTTGATTTTGTATGCCGTGGTAATCTTCATCTGGCTGTCACCTCCGAACTGCTTTACCTCGACAGCCTCGTTGAACTCGGCGAGAGTTGCCTCACGTACAGCCTCGGCAGTGACAGGTTTGTCGAATCTCACTACATAAGTACGGCCACCTGTGAAATCGACACCATAGGTAAAGCCCTTGATGCAGATTGAAAGGATGGAGATGAGGATGAGGGTTCCTGAAAGCGCGTAGGTAATCTTTCTCTTGCCGAGGAAATCGACGTGAGTGTTCTGGAGGAAGTTCCTCGTGAGCTTGTTGTCGAAACTTACCTTCTTGCCCCTTGCGATCCTGTCGTCAATCACGATGCGGGTGATGAAGATAGAGGTGAGGACAGAGGTGATGATACCGATGATGAGGGTGCTTGCAAATCCCTTGACAGGACCTGAACCGAAGATGAGAAGAACGAGACCGGTGAGGGCTGTTGTCA
>ERZ780141.264-NODE-264-length-42345-cov-6.586049_pt1 | contig 42345 bp, 26 predicted proteins | sample MGYA00433080_ERZ780141 | MGnify/ENA primary metagenome ERZ780141 (study PRJEB29588, sample SAMEA2154047) | human gut metagenome | biome: human gut; feature: human-associated habitat; material: faeces | place: Denmark | collected 2008/2010 ... | reverse complement strand
CGAGGAGAGCATCAGAGACACTCTTTGCCCTGTCCTTGTAGTAGGATGCCGACCGTTTCGTGAAGGCAAGTGTATTGGATGCAAGATGTTCGTCTACGGATGTGTAACCGAAGCTGCGGTCACGCCTGTGCGTTGCGATAAGTTCGCCTCTGACATAGACCTTTACAAGCGTTGACGTGAAGATAATCTTCGCCTTGCATCCAATGAGTGTGTATGGCACGGAGTAGTAGTGCTTATCGCAGCTGAGATAGACATGACCGTTCTGCTGCACGGTGACCTCAGCGTAACGCTTCATCTGGTACGGAGTCTCAGGCAAAGGGAGGAGTTTCGGCTTTTCCACTGCGTGGAAGTGCTCTTCTCTGGTGTAGGGACGCTGCTGCATGCGTGTCTGATTGTGGTAGACCAAGAACTCAAACACTGCGGCATTCAGTTCCTCCAGAGAGAAGAACTGGCGGTTTCTCAGGCGTGCATATATCCTATGGTAGATGATTTGCACCTGATTCTCTACCTTGGCCTTCTGCGTCGGTTTGACGGGTTGGCATGGTATCGTGACAAAACCGTAGTGGTTGCCCATATCGTCCATTGCCTTGTTCAGCACAGGCTCGTACTTGTCAGCCTTTATGACCGCAGCTTTCAGGTTGTCAGGGACGACGATTCTTGGCACTCCACCATAGAACTCAAGGGCCTTGCCCAGTGCATGGATGAAGTCCTCCGTCTTCTGGGACGGGACACAAAGAGCGAACGCATAGTCCGTGCATGCCATAGTGCTTACAAAGGTCTGCACCTTGATTAATTCGCCGGTCTCTACATTCACGTATCCGAGCGTGTCGCCGGCAAAGTCAACGAAGAGTTCCTTCCCAGGGTCATGTGGCAACGCAGATGTAGGCTTCTTCTGCGCCTTAAGATTCTGTGCCAGATGAAAGTAGAATTGGGACTTCTCGTAACCGTCCGGATACATACGCTTGTAGTCTTCCCATACGAGTTGCCGTGTCACATGCTTGTGCGACAACTGCTCAACAAAGTCCGGAAGCAGTTTCAGGAACGTCTCCATTCGCTCATCGGTATATGCGGGATTGCCCGGATGAAAGCGCTTCTCCAAAACTGGATCGTCCAATTGAAGCAACCCATCTATGCCGAGAGGATCACTCTCTGCACGGTTCACATATTCGTTAGCCTTGTCCCGGCTCATCTTGAGATCCTTAGCAATCTGCCTGTTTGAGACACCGGCTTTCTTTAGATGAAGAAGTTGCTTAATCTTGCTCATGTCAATGATTGTTCCTGCCATATTCCTTTGCTATTTTTGAATACGGCAAAGTTAGGCGATTTGACATAAGGCTGGCCGACAATGCTCCGGAAAAGATTATCTGTCAGGAAGTTGACTTTCACAAGTGGCCGACAATGCTCCGGAAAAGAACACAAGGCACATGATTTCTGCAGGTGATTCTGCAACGTGGCCGACAATGCTCCGGAAAAATAGCGCAACGGCGGCGTTTTTAAGTGGTTTTTGCTCATTTTACCTATCATTTTATAGGTAGACGAGCATCATTTTGACCTATTTCAGGCTGGAATTACTGGCCGACCTTGGTCCGGAATACGTAGGATTTCAGACTTCAATATTGTATATGTCGGGCCATCCATATAGTCCCAGAGCTTATATTTCAGATTGTCTGGATTAACTTCAAGAACCTTGGCGACAATTTCGTCTCCGTTACTTTTGGTGATGATGTCCTGTGCGTAGACATTCAGACTTGCAATTATGCAAATCAGAAGAAAAACGGATTTTTTCATTGTGTTGTTATGTTTAATAGTATATTTTCTTCATCATTCCGAAAGAACCCCAGTTCGGAGAAAAATAACTATAAACAAAGAAAGCGTGGGATTCATACTTTCGAGAGTTGCTAAGTTTCGAAGGTCAAAGACAAGCGTAAAGTAAACGCTCTTTTATGTAAACATCCACTCGCTGTCCCTTATGGATTTCTGTGAATGTAATGAATTGCAAATATATGACAAAGAATCGACTTTTCTGTAAAAAACGATTCTTTTCTCAAATGATATCTGACATCCTGAAGAAATGCCTATTTCTCAAAAAGGTCGTGCGTCGTGACTTCGTTCTGGACGATACTGCTGTATTCGTTGTGACGGAGACCGAAGGTGGTGATCATTACGAGGTGAAGCGTGCGCCTCAATTTTAACTGGGAGCGAAAAGACTCGATTTTGTTTTCCAGCGTTTCACGATATTTTCTCGAAATCGTGAAAGGACCATCCCACCACTTTATTTCGCAGATGTTTATCACCTTGTCCGCCCGCTTGATGATCATATCAATCTGGGCATCCTTTGAGCGCCAAGAGAAAGTTTCTGTGAGCATACCGAATATTCCGAGTTTCTTCTCAATTTGAAGATGATGCTGGATGCACAGCTGTTCGAATGCGATTCCTGCCCAGGTGCTGTGTGTCGGAGTTGCGGTCTGATATGCCCAGAAGTCTTTGTCTGAAGTTCCGTATTTCTTAATGAATTTGTAATAAAATAAGGTGTAGAAATCCGTCAGTTGATATATCGTATCATTTTCCTTTTTGCCGAACGCACGATATTTTCGGATGATGTCGCAGCTGTCAAGATCTGACAGAATCGTGCTCAGCCCACCTCCATCAGGGAGTCCTGTCTGTTCAATAATCTCGTTTCTGGTCATACCATAATTTCGTTTGCTCAGAGTCTCAATGACCTTGAGATACGGCTCGCTGTTGTCAAACAGAGAAGCATAGAGATTCTGAAATTCTCCGTCAAGTTTCCCGTTTCTCTGGAAAAACATCCTATCGACATTCTGCGCGAGGCTAAGCCCCTTGTCAAGAAGGCTCAAGTAATATGGGATTCCTCCCATAATCATATAACATTCAGCGATGTCCTTCTCTTCATAGCGGAAACCTGCCTCAATAAGATAATCCCGGCATTCGGCGAGATTGAACTGGCGGAGGTATATCTTCGATGTCACGCGATTGTGCAGACCTCCCTTGTTTCTTAGGATATTCTTTGTTATCCATGATGTAGCAGAGCCACATACGATAAGCATCAAGTCTTCACGGGTACAGCCCCAATCGTTCCAGAAATGCTCTATTGCAGTGACGAGTTCGCTTCGAGGCGTGTACATCCATGGCAGTTCGTCAATGAATACTACTTTTTTTCCTATTTTGCCGGAGTTCTCAATCAGAGTCCTTAGGCTGCCGAAAGCCTCATTCCAGTTTTTTGGAATCGGACATAGTGGGGACCCTTGTCGCTTGAGCGCCTCGCCGAAGTTGCGCAGTTGCGTATTCTTGTCCTTTTTTGCCAATCCTGTTACCTTGAATGTAAAATTGTCCTTAAAGAATTGGTTTATGAGGAATGTCTTGCCGACGCGCCTCCTTCCATATACGACAACAAACTCGGGGGAATGAGCCTCATACAGTCTCCGAATCTGTTCCATCTCGCTGTATCGTCCGATTATCTTCATGGCTATAAATAGTTTGTCTGTATTCTTCGCCTGCAAATGTAATGAAAAATACCGACTTTCCGCGCTGTTTAGCAAGATAAATACTGCGGGAAGTCGATATTTTTTAGACTTTCCGCAGTGTTATGAAAGACAAACCGCGCGGTAAGTCACTTTTTGTCGACTTTCGTAACTAAAAAGTCAGAAAAATCATAATCCGGTAAGTCAGAAAAATTTCATTAACAAATCGGGGATATGCTCGTCTTTTATGTGGCGCGTCAAAAGAGACACTGATTTTTTTATTATTTTTGAGTATGAAACGAATCGTAACTATCTTATTTATCGGATTTGGGCTGCTTATGACGGGTGCGGCGACTTCTTGTGCGAATGCCGGAGAAGCCCCGAAGTCCGAAGTCAAGAAACTTATCAAGGAATTTGATAAGAAAAAAGGCGTTGAATCCGTCAATTTGGGTTCTTTCGCTGTGGCGGTTATCAGAAAGGCGGCGAAGGCGGAAGTCTCGGATGACGATGAGGCTATGACGGCAGTCAGGGCTATGGACGAACTCAAGGGACTTACTTTTGTCGATATGGAAGACAGTAGCAGGGCTGTCAGAGACGAATTTCACCGGAAATTCACGGCACTTATGGGCGAGGAAAGGCTTCTGATGAGCGTCAAGGACGACGGCGAAGATGTGCTTTTCTACGGCACGAGTTCTCCTGACGGCAAGACTGTCGAAGACCTGATTATCTATATGCCGTCCGACTGCGACCTTATATGTCTCTGGGGCAGCATATCCACTGAATCACTGGCCGGACTTGCTGATTCGATAAAGGAATGAGTCGAGAGACCTTCATAAACGATTGGCTCCCACTGCGGAACGGGCTTTACAGGGTTGCCTGTAGGCTGCTCGGCTCTGCAGCTGAGGCCGAGGACGCCGTGCAGGACCTCTATCTTAAGCTCTGGCAGACCTCCGGCTCGCTCGACGGGGTGCGTAATCCAAAGGCATATTGCCTGACGTTGCTCCGGAACAGCTGTCTGGATAGGCTAAAGAGCAAGCGGATGAGTGGGCGATCTTCCATGGACGGGGTGGAGCCAGAACAGCCACCGGAGGACGGACAGATTGCCGCACGGCAGAAGATGCAGGCTGTGCTTGAGGCTGTCGAGAGCCTTCCGGAGCGTGAACGGACAGTCTTGAAAATGAGAATCATTGACGACCTGTCATACGAACAGATACAAAAACGGACAGGCATTCCCTACCTGAGTCTGAGGGTTCTGCTCAGCGGGGCAAGGAAAAAACTGAAGAAAATTGCTGATGAATATGAAAAGGATTGAAGACATTGAGAAACTGACATTGGAGGATTTGGAGCGTCTATCTGACGACGAGAGCGTCGCTGTGCCGGAAAGCCTTGGCAAGGGTATTGAAAACCGGATTCTTGCCTCGGAAATTCTACGTCACGACTCTCCTCGCCCATCTGTGCGGCTTTGGAAAAGGATTGTACCAGTCTTTGCTGCCGCAGCGGTCATAGCCGTCGTCGCCATCGGTCTCGGTATTCATCGCTCATCCGTAACTCCGGTCGACACGTTCGACTCTCCGGAAGAGGCCTACGCCCAGGTGGAAAGGACATTCGCAATGATCGGCAGCAAGGTAGGCAAAGGAAAGAGCATCGCCGATGCGGCTCTACCCCATATGCAGAAGACGTCAAAGCTCATCGGGCATAAACCTTCAACACCACCATCATCTTCCGAAGGAAACATATACTCAGAATAACCGGGTAACTTGGTGGACTAATATATAAATAACGATAACTTTTTTAAAAATTGAGAAACATGAAAAGAATAGCAACAATAATCGCGGCAATGCTCGTGTGCGCCGCATCATTCGCCCAGAGCGGCAAGGACATCTACAACAAGTTTTCGGACAAGCCGAAGGTCAGCGCGGTCTATATCTCCCCGTCGATGTTCCGCCTCATGGGTAGGCTTCCTGAAATCGATATGCCGGAAGATGACATAGACATCGCACCGGTTGTCAAGGAACTCAGCGGCATGTACATCATTGACAGCGAGAGCAAAAAGGTTAATGCCGCACTCAAGACCGAGGTTGACAAACTCCTCAAGTCCGGAAAGTTTGAACTTCTGCTTGAGGCCAGAGAGGACGGCGAACTTGTCCGAATTTACACCAGCGGCGACGAACAGACTGTAACCAGTTTCGTGATGACTTCAGTCGAAAAGGACGAATCCGTATTCGTTTGCCTCGAAGGACGCATCGGACGTGCCGCCCTTGAAAAACTCATCGCCTCGTCGGTGAAATAACATTCACTTGAGTTTGGCGGCGAGTTTTTCTGCGAGAGCGAGGAACGCTACGGATTCTGGGCCGGTGCCAAGGGCTGCCGGGGTGCCGTTGTCGCCGTCTTCGCGGATGCTTTGGACTAGCGGAATCTGACCGAGGAGGTCGATGCCGTATTTTTCTGCCATTGTCTTGCCTCCGTCCTTGCCGAAAATGTAGTACTTGTTCTGCGGGAGTTCAGCCGGAGTGAACCAGGCCATATTCTCAATCAGACCGAAAATCGGTTTGTTTATGCTGTCGTTGCGGAACATATTGACTCCCTTCTCAACGTCGGCGAGCGCCACCGCCTGAGGAGTACTGACTATCACGGCTCCGCTCAGTGGGATGTCGTGGACGAGGCTGATGTGGATGTCGCCCGTTCCCGGGGGCATGTCGATGAGAAGAAAGTCAAGCTCTCCCCAGCGGACCTGCAGAATCATCTGCTTGAGCGCGTTGCATGCCATCGGGCCTCGCCAGATGAGCGCCTGTTCGGGACTTGCGAAATAGCCGATGGACATCCATTTCACGCCGTATTTCTCAATCGGCATAATCACGTCCTTCGGCTGCTCGCCAGGCTCTTCTCCCGGAATTTGGAATGAGCCCGGGACTTCGTTCTCGGTGTCGGTCATCTTCGGAACGGACGGTCCATAGACGTCCGCGTCCGCCAGCCCCACCTTGTAGCCGAGACGTGCGAGGGCTACCGCAAGGTTCACCGCGACGGTGGATTTTCCGACGCCGCCTTTGCCTGAAGCCACACCGATGATGTGTTTCACATTCGCGAGTTCCTCAAGGCCGAGGTCGAGTCCCGGTTTCTTCTTCGGTTTCGGTTCCTCCTTGATGACAGTGATCACTTCTGCTTCTGAGCCAGCTGGGCAGTGGCGTATGATTGCCGCCTTTGTGCTGCCGATGAGATATTCGGCGAGCGGGTCTCGGTGTTTGCTGAAGCCGAGCGTTACGGTTACGCGCACTGCTTCGCCCTCAAGCGGCTCCACGGCAACTTTTTCCACCATTCCCAGTTCAATGATGCTCTTGTCGCCTTTCGCCGGATGCTGCACATCCTTCAGATATTCAAGTATTTCCTGTTCTCTAATCATATTGTAACAACTTAGATTGGTAAAATTGCATAAAGTTTGCGATTGCAAGGCTTGCAGGAGGGATAAAACCGCAGCAACCTGATGGTTGTGAGGATTTTAGCACTCCTGCGTAACGCAGCAAGCGTACCCTTTAGGCGATTTTACTTTATAATGTCCATTTCGTCTATCAGATATCCAGCCCCGCCGAACTTATCAACGATGAACAGCACATAGCGTATGTCCACATTTATGCACCTCTGGAGATTCGGTTCGAACATAATGTCGGAACTCATGGACTCCCAGTTCCCGTCAAACGCGAGTCCTATGAGTTCTCCCTTCGCGTTCATAATAGGAGAGCCGGAGTTTCCTCCAGTGATGTCGTTGTTGCTCAAGAAGCAGGTGGCCATGCGTCCGTCCTTCATCGCGTACTGTCCGAAGTCCTGAGCATAATAGAGATACTTCAAATCCGCCGGCACTACGAACTCCCAGTTGTCCGGATCTTCCTTCTCCATCACTCCCGAGAGTGTTGTATAGTACTTATACTCAACGGCATCTGCAGGTGAGTATCCCATCACATTGCCGTAGGTAAGCCTCATCGTGAAGTTCGCGTCAGGGTAGGACGGCTGTCCTTTTTTCCATTCCAGACGGCCTGCGGTGTAGGCTTTCTTGCCTTCGGCAATCTGTGCGCGCGATTTGCTCAGTTCGTTGTTGTTTTGGAAATATTTCAGCACAAACTCCTGATAGAGTTTGAATGCAGGGTCCTCGCGAAGGGAAAGGATGCCGTTTTCCGATGCTGCGGCCTTCCTGATGGCCTCCACTGCCTTTTCCTCGGATGTGAATGCGCTCTGCGTGAAAAGCGTATCGACATATCCCTTGAGACGTTCTTCGTTGAAGTCGGAGATAATCCAGTTTTCCTTGTCCACTCTCTGGTGGTAGAGACGCAGAAGGGCCTCGGTTATTTTCCTGTCTGTCGGGAGAGAGTAGTCCTTGTAGAACTCGTCCATCTGGTCCATTGCCTCTCCGAGCGCGAGAGTGCTGTCTGAAGTCTCCTTCATTGTCGAGAAGTATGCGGCGAAAGCTGATGCGGCAATGTTGCTGATTTCACTGCGGTAGACGGTCTCCATAAGCCAAGTGGACAGCAGGCTCGCATCCCTTGCCGCGCCAACCGCAGACGCAATCTCATCAAGTGACTTTCCATATTTTTCCGTGCGCCCGCTATCTGCAGCAACCCACTCGCGGAACGCATCTTCTTCTGTCATAGTCCTTCCAATGACGTTAAGTTTGTCGAAAGCGAGCTTCATTCCTTTCCATTTCTTCCAGCCGTTCGATGAGCTGCTGTACTTGCTCGCATACTGAATCTTCACCTTCGGATCCGCGAGCATATCCTCCATCATGAGGTCCTGACGCAGAGTTCTTGCCTCGATGCGGATGTCGTTCTCTGCAAGCATCTCTTTCAACTCATCTGAGGTGGCAAAGCGGTTCGTGCGTCCCGGGTAGCCCATAATCATCGTGAAGTCGCCTTCTTTCACGCCCTTGAGCGAGATTTTCAGGTGGTTCTTCGGCTTGAGCGGAACGTTCTCGACACTGTAATCCGCCGGCTCGTTGTCCGCTCCGGCATAGACACGGAACATCGAAAAGTCGCAGGTGTGACGCGGCCACATCCAGTTGTCAGTGTCGGCCCCGAACTTTCCGATTGAGGAAGGCGGTGCTCCGACAAAACGGACGTCGCGGTAAACCTTGTAAGCGATGAGGTAGAAGAGGTTTTCGTTGTAATATGGGACAACCGTTGAGGTGCAGTGCGCGTGTTCCTTGTCGGATGATTTCACCAGTTCCTCCTTCTTGTCGGCCACGGCCTTGGCAACGAGAGCGTCAACGTTCGCGCTGTCTCTGTAGGTCTCGCGTGCCTGAGCCTCTGTCGTAGAAATGATGTCCGTAACGTCTGCCACAGACTCAAGAAACTTGACAGTCAGCCCCTCGCATGGAAGCTCTTCGCTGCGGTTCATCGCCCAGAACCCGTCCTGAAGGTAGTTGTGTTCCACGCTGCTGAGTGCCTGAATGTTAGAGTATCCGCAGTGGTGGTTCGTTACGAGAAGTCCTTCATCGGAGATGATTTCTCCGGTGCAACCGCCCCCGAACTGTACGATTGCGTCTTTAAGAGAAACTCCGTCTGCGTTATAAATCTGCTTTGGAGACAATTTGCAGCCGTGTTTCTTCATGTCCTTTGCATTCATCTTTTCGAGCAGCGGCAGTAGCCACATGCCCTCGTCCGCCGTCGCCGTAAGTGCGGACCCCATCATAACGGCCAACGCCGCAAAGGCCGAAATAAAATACTTTTTCATATTATCCATTTTTAATTATTCAAAACCAAGAGGTAACAGTTCCGCAAAAATAAAACCACTCATTAAATAAGAGTCAAAGTCGTTACGAATCGCAGAGGCAAAGGGGATGAAGAAAAGGATGAGATGCAAGGCGGATGGTGAAGATGAATACCGCAGCAACCTTTTGGTTGTGAGGATTTCATCAAACCATCCAACGAAGCAGATCGCTTTTTCTTCGCCCCGCTAGTCAAAATAATGTATTTTCCAACTCCTTTACATGAAAAGTCTTGCGATGATATGGCGTATATCCATATTTTCGTATCGCCTCAATATGCTCGTGCGTAGGATAACCCATATTCCGTTCCCACCCATATTGGGGATATTCATTCGCAATCCTGCGCATATATTCGTCCCTCCATGTCTTCGCCAGAACCGACGCTGCCGCAATCGACGCGAAACGTCCGTCTCCCTTCACGAAAGTCCGCCATTTCATGTCTCTCCACAAAGGAACATATTCCTTCAGAGTCCCGCCCTCAAATGGGGTTTCAAGCGCGGCTTCCGGAAGCCTGTCAATAGGACGGAACTTGTTGCCGTCAATAATCAGTGACTCGGGACGCTGATCCAGCCGGACCGTTGCACGCCACATCCCGACAATCGACGCATTCAGAATGTTGATTCTGTCAATCTCCTCAGCACTGACACATTCAACTGCCCAAGCGACAGCCTCCTTCTCGATAAGGGGACGCAGCTCGTCTCGCTCCCTCTCGCTCATCTGCTTCGAGTCGTTGAGCAAAGGATGGCTGAAATCCGGCGGAAGAATCACAGACGCAGCAAAGACCGGTCCGGCGAGCGGTCCTCTTCCCGCCTCGTCACAACCGGCCTCCACTGAATCCTCGTCCGCCCTCACGGGTAAGCAGTTATTGTTCACTGAAAGTGGATTTTAAATGTAGTTCATCCAACTGAGTCTGATCAATCTGCGACGGCGAATCAATCATCACATCACGCCCCTGATTGTTCTTCGGGAATGCGATGTAGTCGCGGATTGTCTCCTGGCCGCCGAAAAGTGCGCACACACGGTCGAAACCGAATGCGAGGCCTCCGTGAGGCGGTGCTCCGAACTTGAAGGCGTTGATGATGAAGCCGAACTTGTAGTCCGCGTCCTCTTTGCTTATGCCGAGAACCTCGAACATCCTCTCCTGAACATCAGCCTCGTGGATACGGATTGAACCGCCACCGAGTTCTGTACCGTTGAGGACAAAGTCGTATGCGTTTGCGCAGACCTTTTCAAGGTCTTCTTTCTTGTTGCTGTAGAACCAGTCGAGATGTTCCGGCTTCGGTGCGGTGAACGGATGGTGCATCGCATAGAAGCGGTTGGTCTCGTCGTCCCATTCGAGGAGCGGGAAATCCACCACCCAAAGCGGTGCGAAATTGTGCGGGTCGCGAAGACCGAGCCTGTTGCCCATCTCTATACGCAGTACTCCGAGCTGTGTCTGTGTCTTTCTCTTCGGGCCGCAGAGCACGAGAATGAGGTCTCCGGTCTCGGCTTTGAGCCTTTCTGCGATGCCTTTCAAGTCATCGGCAGTGAAGAACTTGTCGATAGAAGACTTGAGCGTTCCGTCGGCGTTGAGTTTGATGTAGACAAGTCCTTTCGCACCCACCTGGGGCCTTTTGACCCACTCGGTGAGTTCGTCGAGCTGCTTGCGGGTGTATTCCGCGCATCCCTTCACCGCAATCGCTCCTACATACTCCACGCTGTCGAACACAGAGAAGTCGTGTCCCTTCACGAGGTCAGTGATTTCGTGGAGTTTCATGTCGTAGCGGATGTCCGGCTTGTCGGAGCCATAGTTGTCCATCGCGTCGTACCAACTCATCCGTGGAATCGGATTCGGGATGGTCACGTCAAGAACGTTCTTGAAAAGCGTCCTCATCATTCCTTCGAAGGTGTTGAGCACGTCTTCCTGTTCTACAAACGACATCTCGCAGTCAATCTGCGTAAACTCCGGCTGACGGTCGGCCCTGAGGTCCTCGTCGCGGAAACAGCGCACAATCTGGAAGTAGCGGTCGTAGCCGGCAACCATCAGAAGCTGCTTGAAGGTCTGTGGAGACTGCGGTAGCGCGTAGAACTGTCCAGGATTCATTCGTGAAGGCACCACGAAGTCGCGTGCGCCCTCCGGAGTGGATTTGATGAGGTACGGAGTCTCGATTTCGAGGAAATTCTGAGCGTCCAGATAGTTACGGACCTCATGTGCAATCCTGTGGCGGAGTTCGAGAGCCTTGCGGAGCGGGTTGCGGCGAAGGTCGAGATAGCGGTATTTAGCGCGAAGTTCCTCGCCGCCATCGCTGACGTCCTCAATTGTGAAAGGAGGGGTCTGTGCCTTGTTAAGCACCTTGATTTCAGAGAGTTCAATCTCGATGTCGCCCGTCGGCATCTTAGAGTTTTTGCTCGCCCTCTCGACAACCTTTCCTGTTGCCTGAATCACATATTCGCGTCCGAGCGAGCCGGCGGTCTGCGTAAGTTCCTCTCCGGCGGTTGCGTCAACCACCAGCTGTGTGATGCCATATCTGTCACGGAGGTCAATGAAAGTCATCCCCCCGAGCTTACGGCATTTCTGCACCCATCCGGCCAAAGTCACCGTCTTTCCAGCATCGGCAAGCCTCAGCTCACCGCAAGTCTTTGTTCTATACATATTTTGTGAGTTTATATATTCTCAACTAATCCTCAAAAAACTGAAGCAAATCAAGTTCAATCATTCCCCGATGCTTCATAACACAAAAAATCCCACAAAATTAATAAATATTATCTTTCGTGGGATTAATAATTCATTGAAATATGTTGCGGAAAGGTATTTCAGCATCTTGTGCCTCTATGCCGGCATCAAGGAGCTTTAACAACCATTCATTTTTATTCCGCTCCGGCCTGGTGGATTCGGATAGTCTTTCCGGTGAGTGGCGTTATCACATGAACCTTCAGGTATCGTGATTTCCCAGAGTCATTCTTCTCTGCGTCGAATTTTATCAACTTCGAACCATCTGTCTCAGTCACGGTTCCCTTCAACCATCTGCATTCGATTGCTATACATTGGTGATTTTCGTCATACACTCGTTTAATATCATCTTTTTGTATGATATTGTTGTCCATATCCCTAACCGTCTCAAATGATACTTCAAAGTTGCTCTCTATTACAATTGTACCACCATCCGCAGGGAAATAGATTTCATCCTGAGAGAGTTTTATCATATCATTTGGACCCGGTCCTTTGGCGCAGGAGAGTAGAGTCAAAAGACATGTCACGATTGTTATCATTTGTATGATAACTCGATAAACTCGATTCTTCATAAACTTAATGGACCATATATGTTATTATACTAAAATCCCAGTCGTAGTCTTTTTTAGCCACACTATCACTTGTCGTGCCGGGATCTTCTGCTGCGACATATTCTCTGGCGTCAACATGATTTGATGGAGTAAGTACGGGAGTGAGACGCTTTCGTGTCAATGGCTAAATAGATGCAAATAAAATAATTATGTTGCATCTGTTTATAGCCCTGTGGTCCACATTTGCTTCAGGAAATCAAATAAACAGATGCACTCTATATTGCCAATGCGACGGTTTATCGGGTCGAGGCTTACTATTATGGAGCGACATCCCGGGTACTCTTCTGCAAATGCCTTGAGTCCTTTTAAATGTCGCGGCAACACTTCTTCAACAGACTTGATTTCTATGGCCACACGAGCATCCCCGATAACAGCGTCAACCTCCATACCCGTGTATGTACGCCAATATGACAGACGCTCGTCGCTGTCTTTGTACGACAACCAAGCCCGCAGTTCTTGAATGACAAAGTGTTCAAATGCGTGCCCGTAATCTGTCGTGCCGCGTGTCAATTCTTTGCGGTGAAGCAAGTGATTGACAACTCCTATGTCGAAATAATAAAATCTCGGAGCCTGTACTAATCTGCGTTTGATGACCTTGTTGTAAGCCGGCACTTTGAATCCGATGAGTGTGTCTTCAAGAATCTCGAAATAACTCGCCACGGTGTTGGCACTCACTCCGCAGTCTTGAGCGATGTTGTTGTTATTCAAAATCTCACCGTTTGTAAGTGCCGCGACTTCGAGAAATCGTTGGAAGGAACTCAGATTACGCACGAGCGCTTCCTCTTTTATCTCTTCCTTCAGATACACATCAATATATGCAGAAAGTCTCCGTTCAGGATTTTTTGCAAGGTAGTGTGCCGGCAGCATTCCGTGTGTCAGAGCTTTTGTCAAATCAAAGTCGGGGATTTCTGCGCTGACGAGAGGAAAAAGGTGGACCGGATAGGCTCTACCTCCAAGTGTGTTATATCCTTTCCGTTTTAGTTTGCGAGCACTTGAACCGCAAAGAATGAACACGAGCTCTTTTTCTGAAATCAACCGATGGACTTCATTTAGAAGTTCGGGAACTTCCGGGATTTCATCAATAATAATCAGCGTTCCTTTTTCCTTGTCATAGAGCATTTCATAGAGCAATGACGGCTTCCGTGAGAAACGGGACTTGAGCTCCGTGTTCAACAGGTCAATGTATATGCTACCCGGGAACTTGTTACGAAGAAATGTGCTTTTCCCTGTCTGGCGTGCGCCGAACAAGAAAATACTATCTTCCGGATGACTGTCAATTGGGCATAATCGGTCAAACATATCTGATTATTTTTATTGAATATTCTCAGTAGTGTTGAGGAAAATGATGTATTTTTCTCAGTGGCGTTGAGGATAATACAGGAATTTTCTCAATTGCAAATATAATGAAAATGTGAGAAAATCCACAAAATGACCGAAAATCCATTACCTGATGGCTATGAGAACAGCTTTGTCAGGGCGATGAAATCCTCAACGCTGAGGCGTTCGGGACGGAGTTCGAAAACAGGGTTGGAGAGGAATTCGGCGCTTTGCTCCGGAGTCCAAGCTTCGCGGGCTGCCTTGTCGGCTATGAGTGGTTTGAGACTGTTGCGCAAGGTCTTGCGACGCTGGTTGAAACCGGTTTTGACTATGGTCTTGAAGAGTTTCTCGTCGCAACCGAGTTCTGTGCGGGAATTGCGTCTCAGGCGGATTACTGCCGATTTGACCTTCGGCGGAGGATTGAACGCCCCTTCGCCCACCGTGAAAAGGTATTCGATGTCGTACCAGGCCTGGAGAAGCACCGAAAGGATGCCGTAGGTTTTGCTGCCCGGTTGCTCGGCTATGCGCTCCGCCACCTCCTTCTGAATCATACAAACCACCTGTGGGATGCTGTCCTTATGGTCGATGATGCGGAAGAAAATTTGTGAGGAGATGTTGTAGGGGAAGTTTCCTATGACCGCGAATGTGCCGGGGAAAAAGTATTTGAGGTCCATCTTCAGAAAATCGCCCTCGATGACTCTTCCGGGAGCCTTCGGAAAATGTGTGAGCAAGTAATCGACCGATTCCCGGTCAATCTCAATCATCCTGAGGTCAATATCCTCGCGTCCAAGCAGATACTGGCTCAGCACTCCCATTCCAGGCCCGATTTCAAGCACCGGCATGGCTGCGGTGGCACTGTCTGCAGGTTCCGCGCCCGCCTCAGGAACCGCCCCGCCTACAGTCTCCGATTCCACAACAAGAGCGTCCGCAATCTTCTGCGCGACGCTCAAGTCTGTGAGAAAGTGCTGGCCCAGTGCCTTCTTCGGCCGTACCAGGTCACTTCTGTGTTCAAAAATCCTCTTCATTATCAATGAGTTGTCAGTAATCTGACTCAGTTCTTCATAAGAAACACCGTTATGGCTGCGATAGGCTCTATAAAGACGTGAGGCAAGAGACACGACGCGATTTTTTCATGAGCGGAGTGCTCCTGCCTCACGGCATAAAGCCGTTGGTCTCTGAAATTATTCTTGAAAATATTTTGAAAGTTCCTCTTCAATGCCCTCACCCCTCAAATCTCTCTTAAGAATGGTGCCGTCAGGACCGAAAAGCATAATCTGAGGAATACCGCTGATTCCGTAAAGCTCGGTCGGGATATGTTGCGCATTGATGATTTGATTCCAAACCACACCGTGCTCCGCAGCTGCCGCCTTAGTGTCTTCAGGTCTGTCCCAAACTGCTACAGACAAAACCACCAATCCTTTAGGGCCGTAAGTCTCGTAAGCCTTGCGAATGTTAGGAATCTCCATTTTACAAGGGCCGCACCAGCTTGCCCAGAAATCTACAAGAACATATTGTCCTTTACCCACAAAATCAGAGAAAGAAACAGTCTTTCCGTCAGAATCTTCAATCGTGAAGTCAGTGAACATCTTGCCCTCTTCGGTGAGCAGTCCCTTCTGCGCAGCCTCGACCATCTTCACAACGTTCTCGTTCATCTGAAGGGAGTCGGCAAGCTGAGCCGCATAGTCAATCACCTCCTGATTGGTGATCTCCGGAAATATGTTCTGGAGAGCCATAACGGCAATCCTGTTGCTCTTGTTCTTATCGAAAGCCACCTTGTTGAGGTCGACGTACTTCTTGTGAGTCTCCTCATAAAGCGGCTCAATCTTCTCGTTCTTTTGCTCGTCGGTGAGGGTTGAGTCCGCATAAATCTCTCCAGCAGCAGTATTATAACCGTCAATAATGGCCTTAACCTCAGCTTTAAAAGCAGTTTCTTTTTCCTCCTGCGACTTGCAGGAAACCGCAAGGGCAGCCGCCATAGCCACCACAGCAATAAATCTAACTTTTCTCATATTTTCAAAATTTAGTCACGAATCTGCAAATATAATCATTTGTCCAAAACCAACCATTCCCCAACAACAAAAAGAGTCGGATTCATAAGAACCCGACTCAAAAAACTATAATTTTAAAAATTCAATCAAGCCGTCCAACGCGGCAGACCGCCAAGAATACTCGCTGGGAAGGCGGGGATGCATAAAAGGATGGGATGCAAGGCGGATGATGAAGTCAAATACCGCAGCAACCTGTTGGTTGTGAGGATTTTGACAAGTCATCCAACGCAGCAGACCGCCTTTTAGGCGCCCCGCCACTACTCGTCTTGCTCAGACTCCTGATATGCCTTCAGCAACTTCTCCTGCACATCCCCAGGAACAGGCTGGTAATCAGCAAACTCCATACTGAAAGTAGCCGCACCGGAGGTCAAAGAACTGAGTGTGGTCGAATACTTATACATCTCTGCAAGCGGAACACGGGCCTTGAGTACTGAGAATCCCTTGTCCGTATCCATGCCCTCGATGAGAGCACGTCTGTTCTGGAGGTCAGACATACAAGCGCCCATATAATCGCCAGGAGTGAGCACCTCAACATTGTAGATCGGCTCCATAATCTTCGGACCTGCGTTGCGGAACGCCTCTTTGAAAGCATTGCGTGCTGCGAGAACGAAAGAAATTTCATTGGAGTCTACCGGGTGCATCTTTCCGTCATAGACATAAACCCTGATGTCACGTGCAAGCGAACCTGTAAGCGGACCTTCGCTCATCTTGTCGTTGATACCCTTGAGAATCGCAGGCATAAAGCGGGCGTCAATCGCACCACCGACAACGCAGTTCACAAACTCGAGCTTTCCGCCCCACGGAAGGTCAAACTCCTCCTTGCCCTTGACGTTGAGCACCATCTCGCGTCCGTCAACCTTGAACTTGTTGGTCATCTCCTGACCCTCCACGATTGGGCAGATGAGCAGATGAACCTCACCGAACTGGCCTGCGCCGCCGGACTGTTTCTTGTGACGATAGGAAGCGGCCGCAACCTTAGTGATGGTCTCGCGGTAGGAAATCCTCGGCGCAAACATCTCGATTTCAATCTTGTTCTCATTGCGGAGTCTCCACTTGACGATGTTGATGTGCTGCTCGCCCTGTCCCTTGAGGATGGTCTGCTTCATCTCCTTTGAATACTCGACGATGATTGTCGGGTCCTCTGCGGAAATCTTGCCCAGAGCCTCGTTCATCTTTTCGTCGTCCTTCTGCTCGACAGGCTTGATGGCTGTGCGGTAGCGTGACTTAGGGAAGCGGATGTGCTCATAGACAAGTTCCGAACCCGGTTGTGCGAGAGTCACGTCTGTCTTTGCCGCACGGAGTTTCACAGTACATCCGAGGTCGCCGGCCACCATCTCGCTGACCTTCTCCTTCTTCTTTCCGGCAACGGCATAAATGGCAGTAATTCTTTCTTTCTCACCATTCTCAGGATTTTCGAGGTCCTGACCTTCGGTGAGTTTTCCGCTCATAACCTTGAAATATGCGACCTCACCGAGATGCTGCTCGACTGCGGTCTTATATATAAAGAGTGATGTAGGAGCGTCTACCTTGCACTCAACTTCTTTTCCTTCTTTTGTGTGTTCTATGTGTTCCGATGGAGCCGCAGCCACCTTGATGGTGAACTCCATAAGTCTCTTGACTCCAATGTCCTTCTTTGCTGAAAGACAGAAAATCGGCATAATCGCCAACTGGCGGATTCCGATTCCAAGACCCTTACGAATCTCGTCTTCAGTCAGAACGCCTGTCTCGAAATATTTTTCCATCAGCCCGTCGTCGAACTCGGCAGCCCTTTCGATAAGCTGTCCCCTGAGTTCCTCAGCCTGCTCCTGCAACTCTGCCGGAATCTCAAGGTCTTCACGTGTACCGTTATCATCCTTAAAGTGATAGTACTTCATCTTGAGAACATCGACAAAACCGTCAAATCCAGTCCCTACATTGACAGGGAACTGAACGATGACAGGTTTCTGTCCGAACGCCTCCTTAAGGCCGTCGAGAGTGTTCTCCCAGTTTGCCTTTTCCCCGTCAAGCTGGTTGATGCCGAGGATGACAGGCATGTTGTAATTGTCCGCGTAGCGTGCGAAAATCTCCGTTCCTACCTCTACTCCCTGCTGGGCGTTGGTGACGAGAATCGCCGTGTCGCACACTCTGAATGCTGAAACTGCTCCGCCTACGAAGTCGTCAGCGCCCGGAGCGTCGATGATGTTGAACTTAGTGTCCATAAACTCTGCGTAGAGCGGAGTCGCGTAGATTGACCTCTGATTGAGCTGCTCGATTTCCGAGTTGTCGGAAACAGTGTTCTTCGCTTCAACCGAGCCACGTCTGTCGATGACTTTGCCCTCGTAGAGCATGGCTTCAGATAACGTGGTCTTACCAGACCGGGTGCTACCGATCAAGACCACATTGCGGATGTCTTTTGTGGAATAAGTTTTCATCTTTGAAGTGTTATTAGTGTGTTGTTCTATATTTCCTTGTTGCAATAATGACGACAAGTGTTGCAAATTTAGAAAATTTATACACAAAAACAAGCGGAAGGCCAACATTCCTTTGTGTTATGAAAAAAAATGAATAGTTTTGACAATATTTTTAAGTTTGTTGAATATTTCTTGAGATGTTGAAAAATCCAGATACTATGAAAACATATAGAGTTTTTGCCATCTTGGCGATGGCGTTATTGCTGTGTGCCCCATGCGCCTCGGGGCAGTCTTTTAAGGATGGTCTGAAGCAGATCGGTAAGCGGATTGGCAAACAGGTCGAGCGGAGAGTGGAGCAGAGAGTTGTCAATGAAGCCACTAAACAGGTGGATAAGCAGGTTGATAACGTGTTCGATGCGGTGTCGGGAAAAAATTCCGACAAGAAATCTGACAGGTCGTCCGACAAAAAGACTGAAAGGCAGACGGAGCAGACGACGGTGACAAAACCTGCCGCCAGAACGTCTGAGAAAAAGTCCGCAACAAGACAGGCAGCGGGTAAGAGCGCCCGCGACAGGCAGTTGGAGCAGCAGTACGAGGCTATGCTCGGCCCGGATGTCGGCAAGGAAGAAGAGACTCCTGTGACCCCGGGCGTAAAGCTCCCGAAGGAGCACACTGCACTCTTCGCCCCTCTCGGCTACCCCGCGGATGCTTCATGGGGAGTGAAGGCGGTAAAGCCGGTGATACCTCCGACGGCTGCGACGAAACAGGTCGATTGGGTTGATAAGCAGCCGAATATATTTCAGCTTGACAATCAGAGTGCCGTAGATGAATTCCTTCTGCTAGACCAGTGCAAAGAAGATGGTTACATAGAGGCGCTCACACCGGCCGACCATCGCTACTACGACATCAAAGGCGAAGTCTTTGCCCGTGCCGAAGAATTGAATGCTATGGTGAGATACTATAATGAACTCCTCGATGAGTACGACAGTGAAGACCCACAGTGGGTCATAGAAAACATTGAAACCAAACTGGCTGACCTGCTTGGAGGTGATCTGTACAAGAGAACCATACGTTCCTCGATTGCGCCTTTCTTTGCTCTGAAAGGTGCGATCGATGAGGATACCAAGGCATATTTCGCCGCTCACGGTGGCTACGAGAATGCGGTCAACAAGAATCTGACAGTCTGGGATCCTCAGCCTGACAAAAAGGGCGTCACCACCTCTATTCCGGGACAGACAGGGTTCGTGGTCAGCGAGGTCAGTGCCGGAGCGACGGTTGACGTCGACGGTGTGCAGTATGTCCTTCATGACAGGAACAATCGCTGGGCTTTTGCCTCCGAGGTTTCCAAAACAGCCGTCGCCGGTAAGGACATGGTGATTCCTGACTATATATATTATGACGGGAAGAAATTTCCGGTGGAGAGCATGCGCGGAGGGCTTTTCAGCGCCTCTACCATAAAGTCCGTGAAGCTTCCGAACACATTGACGGAGATTTCCAACGCTGCGTTCCGCGGCACTCCGATAACGGAAATCACCATCCCGGCTTCAGTGAAGAAACTTCAGGGGTCCGTTTTTCAGGGCTGCACCAAATTAGCGAAAGTCACTTTCGAGGGAGACTATATGGAAGAGTTCAGTGGCAGTTTCCAGAACTGCACGAGCCTTCGTAGCGTGGTCTGCCCGCGCCGCGTTGACATGATTAGTTACGATATGTTCACGGGCTGCTCTAATTTGACGGAAGTCGTGCTGCCCGAGAATCTGACAGAAATCCCATCGTCAATGTTCGACGGATGCAAGAAACTTACTAAGATTGATGTTCCTCACACCGTCACTAAAGTCGGCATGAGCGCATTCGCGAACTGCGGGGTGACGGAATTGGACCTTCGCAATGTCACGGAGTTCGAGGGTTTTTGTTTCAATGGATGCAAGGCTCTGAAGAAAGTGATACTCAGTTCTACGCTGAAGGATAATTTCCTTACGGAAACATACACAGAGTTTATGGAGTGTCCTTTGTTGCAGGTTAAATGGGAGAATAATCAGTATATTATCCCTTCCGGCTTTATATTCGTGCCATAGTTTTTAATATCTTTTGGGTCTAGATTTGAAATAATGAATATTTATAAAAAATTATTTGCTGTTGCTGTTTTTGCGGCGACTGTGGTTGGGATGTCGCAGGAAGTTGCGGCACAGAATAAACCGGTGATTAAATCCGTTGATTTCACGCTGCCGATTCCGAAGCCGGGGCAGTCGCTCTTTGATGCCAGGGAGTTTCAGTTCACTTCCGCAAAAACCGAATACGGCGACCTTGCTCCGAGCGGGGAGATAGCCGTGTTTGACCTCGATTGGATTGGCGATTTCAACACGAACGACGACGGGGATATGTTTTTCCGTGACGGATTCAACTATAAGGTGCGTCTCAAATTTATGGTGAACCCTAACGGAAAATATACCACGGACTATGTTTTCACGGGGAAGGATTATTACATCGACGGCACGCGAATCAAAGTGACAGTCAACGGAATGGACGTCAAGGTTCTTAACAGCGTCCCGTATTTCATCAACACCGAGTTCACAGTGAAGGTAGGTGACGGTGGCGCCGGCTCGGAAAGAGCAAACGCGCAGCGGCAGAAATCCGACTACGAGTTGAACAAAAACTCCTACAGAGCCTCCCTGCAGGCCTATTCGATTGCCGAGGCGGACGAGGCTTGCCCGGACACCAACCCAATTGGTCTGATAGTAATCACAGACCTCTACAAACCTCAATTCTATGCCGGTATGCCGGGACACACCGACTTTCTTCATCAAGACTGTATGCGTGTGACCCGAATCCTTGTCGACACCGAAGACTGCTATGTCGCCTCTCAGGTCAACAACACCGTTATGGGTCCATACAATATAAAAGAGGTCTGGCTCAGCGACAAAGTGGATGCGAATAAGTTTTTGACTGGAATATGTCAGGCGATGCAAGGCTGGAGAGACGACAAGACAGGGATTTATTATGCAAATTTCAGTATGCTCTTTCACTCGAAGCGTGCCACGCTGTTTATCCCGGAGGCCGCTGCTCCTGCTATTAAGGCCCGTGTCAGCAGACCAACTTGGATGAGTAAAATTCTTTTCACGATAAGGACTTACAAAGGAGATGTCTATTCCGCAGAGAAGGCGGGTGCAGCGGCTACAAAGCCTTTCTGCACCGAGCACGTCTTCACGGACAAAGTCGTGGCGGCGGACAAAATCTGCAGATACGCCGACTGTAAGGTAGGCAACCGTTATTATTATTCTTGCAAGATTTGCGGAAAGTGTGAGCACAACGATAAGCATATCTTCGGGGACAGCGGTCCTCTGACAGGTGCTCCGGAGCTTTTGGCTCACTCCTATGAACAACCTCTCGCCAACGACCAGGCATACGTCGGGGTGAATGCGTCCGGTCATCACGTGTGGTGGTATAGTTGCGTCTGGTGCGGACATTCAGATGGCTATGACCATCGTCACGTCACGAAATTGGAATGGAAGTCCAGCGGAAGCGAGGCTAATTACACTCAATACTGCCAGGCAATGAAGAGCATTGCCGAAGGCCAGGAGGAAGAAGCGCGTCTGGTGACGACAGCCCTTCCGGGAATGTTCATCCTTCCATACAAATCCGAGGCTAAGATGAGCAAGGAGTTCCAGAGTGTCGTGAACTTCGCACTCAATGATAACTTGCTGGACGACAATGTCCTCGGGAATGACTACACCGGTCCAATCAATCACTTCCAGCTGCGCTCTCTGGCAGTGCGCCTCGCCGAAGAAATGCTCAGGGGAGAAATCAAAGTGAACAAGAAACTGCGTGCACGCTACGTTGATGACTTCTCCGCAAAAGCGGCCACAATAGGGCTTCTTGACGGGTATTTCAGCGGGAATGATGCTCCTCAGGACACGGCTCCCGCAACACGCCAGGAAGTGGCAACGATGATTTACAAAGTTCTGCGCTTTATCGAAAGCCAGAAAGTTTATTCCTACACAGAGTATGACTCCAAGCTTGATTCCTACAGCGACCGGGGCAGCATCGCTCCGTGGGCGGAAGAGGCTGTGGCATTTATGGATGCGCTTGCTCTTGTGAAGCCTGCATCTGCATCGTCATTTGCTCCGAATGAGGTCCTCACCATCGAACAGGCGATTGAGGTGGCAGAAAAGAGCACTCACGCACAGCAGCTTGGCTGGTATCAGGCGAGGTCGTGGGGAGAAAACGGCGGGCGTTCCTATTCCGGAAGTCTCTGTAATATCCCATACGCAGGAGGCGGCTGTCATTTCATTTCTCCGGGCGAGCGAATCTGGGTCGTAGGGCCGCGCCTCGGAGGAATGTGGAAATTCCTCCCGACAATCGACTGCTACACAGGTCAGTTGCTCTATGTGGATGCCGAGTGGTTCCGCCCTGTGCGTCCGCAGGTCTTCACCAAGAAAGGCACCATAGTCAAGAGTATCCAGTTCAGGGACTACATGGACGGAGTCTATATGTGGGACTACGGTTTCTGAGGGGCCGACTAAAAAGTCCCGAAGGGACCGCGCCGGGGCGCGAGATACCGTTTATTGGGACTTCTCAACATGGGTGTTTCTGTAAGCTCCAGGGCTCATCCCGATAGACTCTTGGAAAACTGTGCAGTAATACTCTGAAGTCTTGAAGCCGCAATCGAGAGCGATGTTCTTGATTGGGAGGGCGGTGTTACGCAGGAAATACATTGACGAATGGATGCGGAGCTGCTGGAGATACTGCGCGGGTGGCATCCCGGTGTTCTTTCTGAAAGTCCTCCTCAACCAGGTGTAACTCATTCCGAGCTCCTTGGCAAGCGTTTGCATGTCAATCTGTTCCGAAAGGTGGTTGGCCATATACTTCTTCATCGAGTTGATTGCCTGCACCATCTTGTCGTCCGCCTTGTTCCGCGTCGAGAGGTTGTAGTTTATCAGCGCGAGCATGTGCATTACGATTGATTCCAGTATCGTCATCGTCTGCCCGCACTGGCGTTCCGCATAGAACAGTGCCTGCTCGAAGAGATCGACGAGAGTTGCCGACAACCCCACCTCAATCGGTCCCCTCATGTCTGGGAAAAACTTGTTGACCGCCTCGCGAAAAGTCGGCCCGTTGAACCCTATGTAATACTCCGTCCATCCCGTGTCCCTGTTCGGACGGTAGGCGTGCCAGTATCCGGGGCGCAGCAGGAAAAGTGTTCCGGGAGTTATGATGCGGCTTCCTGAATGGTCGTTGAATATACCCGTTCCGGCCGTAATGTAGACAAGTTGGAACTCCGCCAACCGTCGTCCGGCGTCCATGTCAAAACTATAGCGTTTGGGGATTACTCTCACCGGGTAGTCCTGTCTCGGCGCGGCTTCCTGGTACCCGATGGTCGAAATCAGGTTGTCCGCGTCGTTCGCGATTGTCTCCAGCGAGAGCATAAAGAAGCGGCTTGTGTGCCGGTTTTCATATTGAATCATATTCTTGTCTTTTTAGTATCTTTCTGTGTCAGAAAACCAATTTGATAATGCCCTCTGATTATGCCAATTCAGTAAAATAATATGTAAATTTGTTAAAGGCCGAGGGAAAACATATTCTCTGCAAATGCTTCTGAATATTACTTTTTCCCAAATCGGAAGTTCCGTGTGCGAAAACGTTTTTTTCTTCCGAAAGCCTTGCTTAAAGTTAGATAAAAAATGTGATTTTTGACCTTGAAGTGTCAAAAAACGTAATTGATAACAAACATAACTAATACCAGACATGCAAACGAGAAACAGAATCGCTGCAATTCTTGCTGCCACCCTCGCGTTCGTCGCCTGCGGAAAAGGGCCCAAGACTCCGGACTACTACGTCTGTGCCTACATCTGGCCGTCGTGCCACGACGACTCCCTCGCCCACGAACTCATCTGGCCTGGCGGTCAGGGCGAATGGGAAATCATCAACGCCGGCACACCACGCTTCCCGGGGCACTACCAGCCGCGTGAACCCCTGTGGAAAGGCGACCAAGACGATGATCCCGCGGTTGTTGAGAAATGGATAAACACAGCTCTCAAATATGGGGTGAACACCTTTATATATGACTGGTACTGGTTCCACAACTATCCGTTCCTCGAAGAAGCCCTCGACAACGGTTTCCTCAAGGCACCGTCAAACGAGAAGATGAACTTCTATATAATGTACGCGAACCACGAGGTTACGAACTATTGGAACCCTCACATCAATCAGGACACAAAGACCCTCACTTTCGACCCACGCATTGATTGGGACCAGTGGAAGGTGATTGTCGATAGGGTTATAAAACGGTATTTTCATCGTCCGAACTATGTCAAGATTGACGGATGTCCTGTGTTCAGCATGTGGGACTTCGACTTTTTCACCGAAAGCTTCGGCTCCCTTGAAGAGGCAGGCAAGGCTATGGACTACTTCCGCGCCAAAGTGAAGGAAGCCGGTTTCCCGGATCTGCATCTTCAGAAATGCAACGGAATCTGGCCGCGCTCAAAGGAAGAGACAGCGAGGATAAAGGCTCAGATAAAGAGATTCGGCATCAGTTCCACTGCTGCCTATAACATGGGAGGTCTGGAACCCGACTACATCCGCCATGGAATGAAGGCAATAGAATTCAGGGAGCGCTGGTATGAGGAATATGGCATTCCTCTTTTCCCTACCGTTTCGGTAGGCTGGGACGACACGCCGCGTTATCCGAACAAGGGCGAGAAGGACATGACTCGCTACAACCATTCTCCGGAAGCCTTCGCATCCTTCCTCCAGACAGCCAAGGAATGGGCCGACGATCATGCGGACACGCAGCCGAAGTTCGTGATGCTAAACGCATGGAACGAATATGTTGAGGGAAGCTACCTCCTCCCCGACCGCTACTGGGGCTTCAGTTTCCTTGAGGCTGTGAAGGATGTGTTCGACGGAAAACATGACAAGCCCGAATAGGCGTTGGCAGAAACATAAACACTAATCCGATAACAATCAGTATAATGAAAAAGTTTTACTTCATTGTTCCAATGATTCTTGCACTTATGCTCCAGTCCTGTATGAGTGCCAAACTGGAACAGCAGGTTTCGTCTCTTGAAGGGCGTATTGCCGCTCTTGAGAGCGTCTATGGCGAAATTAATGATAATGCCACTGCCCTTAACGCTCTTTATCGAGAGAACCTGCTCATAATCAAGTATGAAGAGAGGACTGAGAACGGGAAAGTTGTCGGCTACGACCTCAGGCTCTCGGACGGAAGTACGCTCCACATCACCTACGGAAAGGAAATGGAGGGTCTTGCACCCATGGTCGGAGTCAATGACATGGGACAGTGGGCTTTCTCGATCGACGGTGGTGAAACATTCACTGAAATAAAGGGCGCGGCAAGCCCGTGGGCCAAGGACGGCAAGTCTCCTATTGTGAGCATCGATAAATATGGTTTTTGGCAGATTTCACTCGATGCGGGAAAGACATGGCAGAGAATTGTCAATGCCGCCGGCGATCCGATAAGTGCCGTTGATGGAAAGTCGCTGGCGCCTTCGTCGTATTGCTTCTTCGACAGGGTGGCATACAACGAGGAAACCGGCAACATGGACATCACGCTTGTTACAGGGGAGAAATTCTCCGTTCCTTTGGTGGCCGAGGCTTCGATAACCTTGACATATTACGATGAGAAAGAGGGTGCTTGGGTTTACGGAAATCGTCTGAACGAGTTCCCGGCCGACATAAGGGGCATCTCCGATATGACTTTCCTCAATGTCCCGGACGGGTGGAACCTGTGGATGGAGAAGGATAAATTGGTTGTTGAGGCTCCTCAAGATGGAATTTCCGGCGACTATACCATCAATGTCCTCGCATCCACCTATTCCTCCGAGGCAAAGACCTTCAGTTTCAAATTTAAATATGAAAAGGATCTCATCCTCTTCGACGACTTTCTCGGTGACGACATCGACTACCGTTGGTGGCTGCGCTACAAGAGAGGAGATGTTGCTGCGGACTGGTGCGCCTATCAGATGGGCGATCCGGCTCAGTCGGTTGTCGAGGATGGACTTCTCAAACTATATGCTCACATTAATGGTGATTCATTCAAGACAGGAGCTATTTGGACGAAGGGTAAGCTGACCTACAAACCTCCTTTCCGCGTTGACTGCCGTGCGCGTTTTACGCAGATGGGAACAGGAATATGGTATGCCATCTGGGCTGCTCCGGATGCCGGCTACCAATATGGTGAGATTGACATCTGTGAGAAGCTGAACTTCGGTACGGCAACCTATCACACCTGCCACACTCTATATACCCTCAATACAGCCGCGATAAACCAGAAAAAGGAGACCTATTTGAACGAGGCCGGAGAGACGGTGTCGAACTACAATCAGGGAATCGCGCAGGATGCGATGCTACCGGGTGCATTTAATGTCTTTTCTGTTGAAATTACTGACGATCAGATTGTCTGGTATGTCAATGGTACTCCGGTTCATGTCTATAAGCATTTCGTCCACTCGGCCGAGGATCCACTCTACTCACAACTGAAACCGCAGGAGCAGGAATATTATTTCCAGAACTGGACATTCATGGAGCAGGACTACAACACCCTTCTTGACATAGCCGTAGGAGGCGAGTTCGTGGGCGGCATCATCAAGAGGGACGAGTTCCCCGGTCAGTTTGACATTGATTGGATAAAAGTGAAACAGTTATAACACTAAAATAAAGATGAAGACTTACAGCAGATTTTTCATTGTTGCGGCCGCGTTTATGCTCTCGGCAGCCTGCAACAGTCTTGACGACCTTCAGGAAAGGGTTGACAGGATTGAGGGTAGGGTAACGGCTCTGGAGAAAGTCGCCGAAGCGGTTAATGGCAATATTCAGTCCCTTCAGGCCATAGCTGAGGGACAGGCAATCAACAAGGTCGAAGAGAAGGACGGGGCGTATATCCTCACGCTTTCCAACGGAACCACCCTCACGCTTCAGCAGGGCAGTATAGGCATGGGTAAAGCTCCGCTCATGTCAATCGACAAGGACGGCTATTGGATGGTTGACTATCAGGACGGCAAGGGTGCTGTGTATATCACCGACGACGAGGGTGAGAAGATTGTCGCTGTCGGACAAAACGGTGTCACTCCAATGTTTGGAGTCAGTGAAGACGGTTATTGGACAATAAGTTACAACGGGGGAGGCAGCTTCGCACCGGTCCTTGACACAAATGGAGATAAAGTTAAGGCAGTTGCTGGCAGCAGCACGGAAGATTCCTATTTCGCCGGTGTCGAATATACCGACGAGGCTCTCATACTGACTCTTAAGAACGGAGAACAATACAAGGTTCCTGTTGTCGGAGGTTTCCTTTGCAAAATCGATGGGGCTGATGACGAGGTTGTTTTCAGAGTCGGTGAGAAAAAGACATTTTCCGTAGAACAGAAGGGCATAGCCACGACAATCATAACCGCCCCTCAGGGCTGGGAGGCATATCTCACCAATTCCGTTCTTTCTATCCAGGCGCCGGCAGTCACAAAGGCCATACTTGCCGATACTCGGACGGATGTCTCGGTCGTTGCCATTTCAGCGGCCGGTCACCTCGCCATAGCCAAGGTCCGCGTAAAGCTTGACGGCTCGGTGTCTGTATATGACCCTGCCGCAAACATCGCTCTTGCCGAGGCCACTGTCAGATCTCTGAAGTTCAATGTGACGACAGAAAACGCAACCTCGTGGTACTGGATGCTCTGCAAGGCCGGGGATGCTGCTCCGGGGGCTGCGGACATCATTTCGCAAGGAACAAAGGGGACTGATGCCACTGTCCTTGTTGAAGGGCTGCTTGGACAGACGGACTATGTCTTGTATGTGCTTCCTTGCGGAGATGTGAACAACGGCCCAATTGCTGTGTTCAAGGCCACTACTGCCGACTACTCAAACCTGTTTGAGGCTTGGGAGGCCGGTGCCGAAATAAAGATAGGCTCACAGACCTACAGCAAGGCGAAGAACGGCAAGGCTGCGCTTGTCACAACCGCGGATCAGCGTATTTGGGGCGGATGGTTCAATGACGGCACTTTCGGTGCGGTGTTCCTTGACGAAGGGGCGAACGCGATCATCAAGGCCGAAGGCTACAACAAGTCGGTTGTCGTCATAGGTAATGTTCCGGGAACACGCCCTGTCGTGAAAATCGAGGGCGCGTTTGCAGTCGGCGGATCTGACTTTATTCTCAAGAATGTCAGCCTCGAGATGGCCGACGGCATCGGCAGCAATGCCGCCATCTACAGCAACACGGCGATGGGCAGACTGATACTTGACGACTGCCGCGTTGATATGAGATACCCTATGCTCAAGAGGTTCGGTGACGGGAAGATGACCGGAGTTGAAATCATCGACTGCGACGTCTGCGTGAATTGGGCGTCAGACAACATCGCGTTCGAGAAACCAGCTCCTTTCTTCATCAACACTCACGCCGGCGGAGCGGACTGCGGCGACCTTATTGTAAGGAACAATGTGTTCTGGAGCAAGGGTGACAAGCAGGAGTTCCACATCTGCGCAGGTCCTTGGGTAAAGGACACGAAGTTCAACGACGTGGTTCTTGAGAACAACACTTTCTACAACGTGAACTGCGGTGAATTGCTCACGGTTTCAAGGCAGAGGGCGCTGATTGTCACTTCTACCTTGAACAGTTTCTTGTTCAGCGGCAACATCGCCTACGACACAGCTCCTGACTCCAAGAACGTTTCGACAAGGGCTCACTTCACATGGTTGAACTCAACCCAGATGAATCTCGATGACCTAAAGGCCAGGACTACCGTTTCCACGAAGAATCTGATAGATATCGCCGAATATTGTTCTCTCCTCACCACTAATGCAAACGGTGGTGCCGACTGGGGCAACGGTCTTATCAATTTCATAACATGGCAGACCGGTAGTAACAATCAGATTATTGAGTCATGGACTAATCCGTTCGCTGTCGAGAATGTGGAGAACGGCTATTTCGTGACGACGGATGAATACAAGGCCTACGGTGCACAGAGAAAATAATTCAGAACCATGAATCTCAACAAGTTTATAATCATTTTGGTGGCTTTCCTATTGCCTGTCTCGCTTTTGGGACAGGCGGGGAAGGTGACCGTGAAGGGAACGGTGTCGGATGCTTCCGGACCTCTTCCTGGAGCGACCGTCTATCAGGAGGGAAACATCTCCAACGGCACCATGACCGATCCTGACGGAAAATATGTGCTCACTGTGGGCTCCGACGCGACGCTCGTCGTTTCCTGCCTCGGCTATGCAGACATCAGGGAAAAGGTCTCGGGAAGAAGCCAGATTAACTTCATGATGAAGGAGTCTTATGAGACGCTGTCCGCAGCTGAGGTCGTCAGTGTTGGTTATGGTTCCGTGGCAAGGCGCGACCTCACCGGTTCGGTCAGCAAGGTCAATATGGATGAGATATCAAAATCGACTCCTATGAACTTTGACCAGGCTCTCGCCGGTAGGGTGGCTGGAGTTGTGGTCACCACTTCCGACGGCTCCGTAGGGTCGGAGGCCAACATCATTATCCGAGGAAACAACTCCCTCACCCAGTCTTCAGCACCACTATATGTCATAGACGGCTTCCCGACAGAAAGTTCGTTCGCGAGCTCCATCAGTCCCGCCGACATCGAGAGCATCGACGTCCTCAAGGATGCCTCCGCTTCCGCGATTTACGGTGCCCGTGGTGCCAACGGAGTGATTATAATTACGACCAAGAAAGGCTCGCAGGGCAAGCCGACAATCAATTTCTCTTCTTCTTGGACCGGCTCCAAGATTGCCAACAAGGTTGATTTGTTGAACGGTTATGACTATGTCCGCATGGACGACGAGTTCTATGTGAACAGAACCTCCTCACATACCTCATATTTTTTGAACTATCTTGAGGACGGAACACCGGACTACAGATATTTCTCCCTCGAAGACTATGCTTCCGTGCCTTATGTCGACTGGCAGGACTATGTCTACAGAAATGCCTTCAGCCAAAACTACAACATATCTCTTGGCGGAGGCAATGAAAAGACAGGGACCAACTATAATGTCAGTTTCAGTGCCCTCGATCAGAACGGAATCTTGATAAAGAGCAACTTCAACCGCTATTCCGGCAGTCTCAAGCTTAGCCAGAAAATCGGCGAGAAGGTTTCCGTTGACATCAGCGCAAGTTATTCTCACGCAAACACCAACGGTATACAACCGGCCAGCAGTGATTCCGGATCCACTGCCAGCACCTATCTCCTCTACTCGGTGTGGGGTTTCCGTCCTCTTAAGCCGCTGCGCGACGGAGAAATTGGCGAGTCTTTCATTAACCAGCTCGTGGATGAGGAAATCTCCAACCCGAACGATTTCCGCTTCAACCCTATGGCCAATGTGAAGAATTCGTACAGAAAGATCATCAGGGACTACCTCAACAGCAACATTGCCCTCAATTGGGACATCATCAAAGGGTTGAGGCTTCGTGTGACCGGAGGCTACAATCAGGCAAGGACGAGAAACGAGACTTTCAACAATTCGCAGACAATGACCGGACATCCGGCATCACCGCTCGGCAAGGGACCTAACGGACAGATTCTCAACACTGACGTGATGAGCTGGCTGAACGAGAACACCATCACCTATGACACGGTTTTCGGCATAGACCATAACTTTCAGGCTTTGGCCGGTTTCACGGTGCAGGGTGAGACTGTCCGCCACACTGGCGTAGCCGCCAATCATGTTCAGTCCGAACTTCTCGGAGTTGAAGGATTGAATACCGGTGAGTATCAGTCTGTTACGCCATACAGGAGAGACTGGATTCTCCTTTCCGGTCTGGCTCGAATCAACTATAACTACGCCCATAAATACTATGTGACGGCGTCCGTCCGTGCCGATGGCTCCTCCAAGTTCCCATCCTGCAACCGCTGGGGATTCTTCCCTTCCGGCTCTCTCGCATGGTCGTTCTCCAACGAAGATTGGGCGCAGAATAGCGGCTGGTTTAACACAGGAAAACTTCGCGTCTCATGGGGTATGACGGGAAACAACAGGACCCAGACCCCGTATGACTTCTATTCCCGCTTCGTGACCAGTCCTGGCTACAACAGCCTTGATTATGTCCGTGACGGAAAGACCGTATCCGGCTACTATCGAGAGAACATGGAGAACCCCTATCTTGGATGGGAAACCACGGCGCAGACCAATATAGGCCTCGACCTTGCCTTCTTCCAGAGCCGTCTCTCTCTGACTGCGGACATCTATCAGAAGAATACCTACAACCTGCTTCTTCAGGCAACAATGCCTGCGTCGTCGGGATACGAAAAAGCGATGATAAATGTAGGCTCCATGCGCAACCGGGGCATAGAACTTTCGCTTACGGCCATTCCGGTTCAGACAAAGAACTTCACGTGGACATCCACACTGAATTTTGGTATGAACAACAATACCGTCACAGCTCTTGCAAACAATCAGACGACCCTCATATCCACGATCGACTGGAATTCACGTTACAGTTCCCAGAACCCGTATGTGACAAAGGTCGGGATGCCTACCGGGCTCATGTACGGCTACCGCTATGTCGGGACCTACAAATATGACGAGTTTACCAACGGAACGCTCCTTAAGGACGGCATTCCATACATCGGAGTACGCTCCAACGTGCGTCCTGGAGACCCTAAATATGAGGATGTGAATGGCGACGGTATCATCAACGACTCCGACAGAACAGTCATTGGCATCGGACAGCCTCTTCACACCGGCGGATGGAACAATACATTCAATTTCTACGGTTTCGACCTCAGCATCTTTATGAACTGGAGCTATGGCAACGACATCTTGAACGCCAACCGTCTCATCTTCGAGTACTACGACGGAACGCAGCTCAACCAATTCGGTTCCATGCGCAAGGCCTGGAGTTTGGATCGCAATCCGGACAGTGACATTCCGAGATCCGGTGCGTCGAGCATGGAGTACTACTCGTCAAGGGTTGTCGAAGACGGCTCGTTCCTGAGGATAAAGACAGTGACTCTCGGCTACACTTTTCCTTCAAAGTGGATGCAGAAGATAAAGGTTCAGTCGCTTCGTCTCTATCTCACTGCTGACAACCTCTTCACGTTTACGAACTATTCCGGACCTGATCCTGAAGTTTCGACAAGAAGCAGCGTCCTCACTCCTGGATTTGACTGGTCGGCATATCCGAGAGCGCGCTCCATCACAGGAGGAGTTTCGTTCACTTTCTAAATTACATGAATACTTGCGAAATTTGATATTTGAAATGAAATCGTACAAAATACTATTTGCGGGTATCTTACTCGGCTTCACCGCGGTTCTCGGAGGCTGCAATGCTTTGGATCGTGAACCGCACATCATCACCGAGGAGCAGTTCTACACCTCCCCTGAGCAGGCTCAACTGGGGCTGAACGCGGTGTATGGAGTGATGAACAGTTGGCAGCTCTATGGATGCACGCTTATCCTCGACCTTAGCTACAACACGGACATATCGATGTACCTCTCAAGCACAAACTCTTCCATGTACGGTGCCTCGTTTGAACTTGACGCCAATTCGGCATCTGTTTCAGATCCGTGGATATGGCTCTACAAGGGCATCGGAATCGCCAACGCTTTTTTGGAGAAGATTTCCGGCACTGATTTGGATCCGGATGGCTCCATGTGCGCCCAAGCGAGGTTTCTTCGTGCGTGGTACCATTTTGTCCTCGCGCAGAACTATCTGGATGTTCCTTTGAAGACGACGGCCACCGAATCGTACAAGGACGTGAAGATTGCTGCCACCCCTCAGTATGAGGTCATGAAATGGGTGGTTTCAGAAATGGAGGAGGTTCTTCCGTTCATCACGGAGAGTCTCGATCATGCCCCTTCCGACGTGACGCGAACGACCGTTCACGGCATACTCGGCAGAATCTATCTCTATATGGCCGGTGAGGCAGTGTCGGGAGTTACTGACGATGAAAGGCATACATATTTCGATAAGGCCGCAGAGCACTGCAAGGCGGTGATTGATAGTGGACTGCATCGTTTGAATCCGGACTATTCGCAGATTTTCATAAACTATGTCGCCGACAAATATGACACGGAGTATCACGAGTCCATGTGGGAGGTAGATTTCTACGGAGACCGTTCCTCCTCGATGTATTTCGGGAACAGCCGCTGGGGAGAGCTCAACGGTCTGAGGTGCTCTGATGCGGACACCGATTACGCCAGCCACAAGGTGAACTGGGCCAACGGCCTGTTCGGCAACACCTACAGACTGTGGGAATTGTTCATGGATGAAGATCGTACCCCTTACGAGAGGAGTCTTTCGACAATCACCGACAAGCGTCAGGACTGGAGCATCCCGGGTTTTACCTATGAAGGGACGAAGGACATAGCGGTCCTGTATCCTTTCGGTGGAGACCCGTCAGACAGGAGAAAGCTGATTGCCGCCGTTGATCGCACTCCTTATTACAGCACCAATAATACGGTAGAGCAGAACACCAACGTCAAAGCCACCTACTATCCGGGAGGCCGGCAGATAGGCAAGTTCCGCCGTGAGGTCCAGTACGAGGGACTCAAGAACTTCAGAAGTATATGGACAGGCATAAATGTTCCTTTGCTCCGCTATTCCGACGTCATCCTAATGTACGTCGAGGCGGTCAATGAACGCGACCGCAAGCCTACGGAGGATCTCTATGATATGATCCTTCCTTTACGCGAAAGGGCCGGTATCCAGACTCCGTCATACAGTAAGTACGACAGTTACGAGAAGTTTCAGAAGTTTGTCAGGAACGAGCGTGCGCGGGAACTGTGTTTTGAAGGTCTGCGTAAGCAGGATCTCATACGATGGGGCATCTATTACGAGAGTATGATGGAGGTTCGTGAACTGGCGTTGAGCAACAAGAATTGGGCAAATACGAGTTCTGCAAGGAATTTCATCACCCTTTCCAGCAGAATGAGCCGGAGGAACAATTACCTTCCGATTCCTGCCATCGAATTGGCCGTGAATACGGAGATGAAACAGAACCCATTGTGGTAGAGCAATAAAAGGAAATATATGAGAAAGAACATTTATATTTCGGCGCTTGCCTTTCTTGCGCTTTCTCTGGCGTCCTGCCAGCAGCAGAATATATCCCTTCCTGTCGATTTCGACGTCATGCTCGACGGTGATAATGTCTATAGGCCTGGAGAGATTGTACGTTTCCGTTTTAGCGGAGACGCCGACTACATCACGTTCTTCAGTGGGGAGGTCGGTCATGAGTTCGACAAGCGGGAAAGGACATCCATTCCTATAGATGAAATTAAGAATCTGTCACTGGATTTGAAGTTCCAACCGCTTTGGGGGATAGGGGCTATGAATCCACAATCCGAATATGGGTTTAGAGTCTATCTTTCCAAGGATTTTAAGGGCTTCTCAAGCGTGGACGGCTTCGAGCAGAGGAAGGAAATCCAGAAGATGATAGACGAGGGGCAGTTCCCTATTACCGAGGAAGACCAGACCAGGCCGTGGAAGCAGGTGTGGAACGACATAGAATGTGAGTCCATACAAAATGAGTGGAAATATGGTTACAGCACTGACAATCTCATTGAATATGCGGAAAATTTCTGCCTTGCCTTTCACTGGAAACCATGGACGATAAACTGGACGCGAAGCCAAAGAACCTACCATGTCAAAGGCTCTATTAATATGGAATATGGAAAGAATGAGCAGCGCAGGACAACGCTTGCCGAGGTTCCGTTCACTGTCGTGACCATGAACGAGCAGGATCCTCCTCATCTTGGGGTCAATCCGACCCAGAGGGGTGACACTACCTCCATCGGGACCTGCCATTTCGGAAATCCGGAGTGGGAAATCAACTTTGAGGGGGCCGCGTCAAACTTCCCTGGTCTCGATTGGGAACTGGACGTGTGGTGCATCTCTGACCCGATGCCGCTCAACTCTGTGTCCAAGGACAAGGGTGTGCAGATAAAGAGCCTGTTGAGCCCGATTCTTACCTACGACCATGTCTATGACAAACCGGGCACCTACAAGGCCGTGTTCTATGGAGTGAACGATAACTATCAGGGACAGAAAACCGCAGTCAAGGAGGTGACAGTGATTGTGGTCGATGATAAGCCGTTCCCGGTTGATGGCCAGTGATATTGAGGTAATAATAAAAGTTAAGAAAGCTATGAAAAGTTGGCTTATGACATTGGGGACGGCATTGGCTATCCTTGTTCTTGGAAATTATCAGGTTGAGGGTGCAGAAAAGCATTCCGGAAGATCCGTTCGTCCGGTCGGGAAAGAAGTGCGTCTTTCAAAGGAGGTCCTTCTCGACAAGATTAAGGGCGGATGGGCAGGACAGACCATCGGCTGCACCTACGGCAGCGTAACTGAATTCAAGTATCGCGGGACGATGATAAATGACAACATCAACATCGAATGGCCGGAGCACTGGATTAAGTTCTTCTTTGACCGCGCTCCCGGGCTGTATGACGATGTTTATATGGATCTCACATTTGTCGATGTCTTTGAGTGTCTGGGACTTGACGCACCGCAGGAAGCGTTTGCCGAGGCATTTGCCGATGCCGATTATCTTCTGTGGCATGCCAACCAGAACGCCCGTTACAATCTTCTGAACGGGATGAAGCCCGGGGAAAGCGGTTTCTGGATGAACAATCCTCACTGCGATGACATTGACTTTCAGATTGAGGCGGATTATGCCGGGCTGATGTCTCCGGGAATGGTGAATACTGCGGTTCACTACACCGATGACATCGGGCATATAATGTGTTATGGCGACGGATGGTATGGCGGAGCATATGTGGCCGCCATGTACGCCCTCGCCTTCGTCAGCGATGATGTCAATTACATAGTGAACGAGGCGCTGAAGGTCATTCCCGAACAGAGCCGTTTCCACCGGTGCATCAGTGATGTAATCAAATGGCACAAGATGTATCCCGACAATTGGGAACTCACATGGGCACGATGCCAGAAGGAATGGTCGTTCGACATCGGCTGTCCGACCTCGGTCTATTTGGATACGAACATAGATGCCGTCACGAACAGTGCCTATGTCGTCATGGGGCTCCTTTACGGAGGCGGCAACTTCTACAAGACAATTGACATCTCGACGCGATGCGGTCAGGATAGCGACTGCAACCCGGCGACCGCAGGCGGCATTCTCGCTACGATGCTCGGCTACAGCAATATCCCGGAATACTGGATGCCTAACCTCCGTGAGGTTGAGGATAGAGGTTTCGCATACAAGGATATATCGCTCAACGATGTCTATGGAATGTCGTTCCGGCAGGCACTTCAGGTCATTGAGCGCAACGGGGGAAAGGTCTGTGATGACTATGTTGTCATTGCCGTTCAGAAACCGGAGGCGGTGAGGCTTGAACAGTCGTTTCAGGGATATGTCCCGGTAAGTTCGGAAAGGACGAGCTGGGATTCCCACACCCCGTACATCGAGGATGTGAAAGTGCTTTGCTTCACGGGCAACGGAGTTTCTGTTCCGTTCACATACGCCTGCGGATGGGATGCTGAATGCAAGGATCCGTATGTCGCGGAAGTGGAGGTCTGGCTTGACGATGAGATGGTCGAGTTGGTGAAACTTCCGGTGAACAAGAAAATCCGCAAGGATGAGCTTTTCGTACGGTTCGGCCTTGAGAAGAAACCGCATAGACTTTATTTCAAGCTCAGGAATCCGGATCCGGATCACAGAATCAGACTTTCAAACTACACCGTTTATTCGGATAGTCTGAAAGTGCTCACACATGACGGGACTTGGACAAGATAACAGGCGAATGAAAGGATTGATAGTGACATTTTCGGCGACACTGGCGGCACTCCTGCTGCCGGTGCCGTCGTTTTCAGCGGCTGGCACGGATGCTTGTGCGACTGCGGACGAAAAATGCCTCGAAAATGGCGCGGCGGAGAGCGGTTTCGACTGGAGGGGATTTCTCGGGAAGCATGATATGCTCTGGGACAACGACATCACCGCAGACCCGGTGTTCCCGGAGGGAGTGCAGGGCAGGCGGCATTGGGGTCGCACCGATGGTTATTATTCCGGGGCGCTGATGGGCAACGGGCTGCTCGGGACCAATCTCTACAAACTCAGCAACGGGGTCTATCGCCTGAATGTCGGACGCAGCGATGTCACGGAAGCACGGAAGCCGTTCAATGTCTACAATTCCGGACGTCTGCCAATCGGCTATTTCACTTTTTCCACTGTCGGTCAGGTGCAGGACGAGAAAATGCGTCTGTCCATATATGACGCCACAACATCCGGGGTGTTGAAAACCGATGTCGGTGAACTCGATTTCCGGACCTATGTCCATTCGGAACGCGAATGCATAGTCTTCGACACACGTACGGAAGGGGGCGAGAGCGGATGGAAACTCAATTTCATTCCTCAGAAAGCCATAAGCCCGAGATATGTATTCAATTGTTCGAATGTCCCGAAAGGATATGTCAATTCGCAGGGAAAATCCAATCCCGACCCATTTTTCCGTAGGGACGGCGACATAAGCATGAGCATACAGCCTCTCGCGAAGGACACGACATTCACGGACATTGCCCGATGGTATGTGGTAGCGTGGAAGACCATCACCGACGGCCCGGACAGCAGGACAATCGCCACAGTGTCCCAGTCCGCAAAGCTTGAAACCGCCGTCCGCGAGGCCAAGTCTGTCATCCGCAAGGCTTTCGCCGTTCCAAAAGAAAAACTTGACTCGGAGCATCTCGGATGGTGGCACAAGTTCTATGAGCAGGCTGCATTCCTGACCTTTCCGGACAAGGACATCGAACGCTTCTACTGGTTTCAGTACTACAAGTTTGCCTCCACTGCACGTCCGGGCAAGCCTGTAGTCGATTTGCAGGGAGTGTGGCCGACCTGCGACACTCCTTGGCCGGCAATCTGGATGAATCTCAACATCCAACTTACCTACAGCTGGCTCACGAAGGCGAACCTCGGTTTTCTTGAGCAGCCTCTTTGGGACGCTCTTTGGAAAAACCGCGACAATCTCACGCGGAATGTCACTGACATCCGCGGGCAGGAAGATTGGACCGAGTGCCGCGTGTTGCCGAGGGCTTCCGGCTACGACTTTCATGCCCCTCTTAATCCTGCGCTTGCACAGAGGAATCAGTATGAGGTGGGCAATCTCACATGGACACTTTTCTATTATTGGCAGATGTGCGAAGCCTACGGAGACGACATTCAGATGAAGGCTCGGCTTTTCCCTCTGCTGAAATCTGCCGTAAACATCTTCTTCCGCATCCGCATCCAGAACCCGGACGGGACATATTCCCTGCCTTCAACTGCATCGCCCGAATACGGAGAGGGGGATCTCGGGGAAATAGGAACCAACACGAACTACGACCTCGCCAATCTGCGCTGGGGTCTTTCGACGCTCATAGAGATTGACGGGAAATATGGTCTGAACGACCCTATGCTCCCTCAGTGGAAGGACTTTCTTGCGAAGATGCCGTCTTTCCGCTATGATGAAAACACCGGCTTCAAGATCAGCGACAAATTTGAATTCCTTGACACGACCCACCGTCACTGGTCTCATCTTTTCATGATTTATCCCTACCATCTTCTTGACTGGGACAATCCGCTGGACGCGGAGCGGATGACTCTTTCTCTCCGCAGGTGGCAGGGCAACACTGGTTACTCGCTCACGGGGAAGGCCGCGATGCTCGCCTCGCATGGGGAGGGAAACGCCGCTCTCGAGTGCTTGAAGCGGTTTTTTGCCGGCTGGGTGCGCCCGAATACGCTCTACAACGAGTCCGGTCCTGTAATCGAGACTCCATTTTCGGCTATGTGTTCGCTGGAGGAACTGTACATGCAGGACTGGGGCGACCGGATTAGAGTCTTCCATGGCTGTCCTTCGTCTTGGAAAGACGTGAGTTTCGGGAATATGCGTGCGCGTGGAGCCTTTCTTGTCTCTGCGGTGCGCAAGGGCGGAAACACCTCGTGTGTCAGCGTTATCAGCGAGAAGGGCGGAACCTGCCGCATTCAGACCGGAATCCCGGAGATGATGCTGATTGTCACTGGCGAGGACGGAAATATTCCGCAGTGGAGGGCGCTCGGAGGCGGTGTGGTTGAGATTTACATGAAAAAGGGCGAGACGGTGACGCTGACCAGGCGCCTGCTCTCCTACAATGTGAATTATGACGAAAGCAAGGTCCCGGAATATGTGCTTCCCGACCCTCTCGTAAAGAAAAATGGACGTAGAGTGAAGTCTGTGCGGGATTGGGAGAATAAACGTCGTCCGGAGATTATGGATATGCTCCGAAAGGAAATGTATGGATATGAGCCGGGGAAACCATCAGGACTGCATTTCAAAGTTTTGGAAGAGAGCAAGGACGCATTCGGGGGGAAGGCCACGAGGCGGCAAGTGGCGGTTTATTTTACGGAAGACGAAAGCCGTTTTATGACCTTGCTGATGTATGTCCCGAACGGCGCGAATGGACCTGTGCCGGCGTTTATGGGAATGAACTTTAGAGGGAACTATGCGACCACGACAGACCCTGAAGTCCTGATGCCGGCTGAAGGGCAACTTGCGGACTACGGTGCGTGGTATCAGCCCGTGGGACGCGGGGATTGGGGGAGAAGATGGCCTTATGAATATGTGCTTTCGAGGGGATATGCAGTCGTGACCATGTTCTATGGCGATGCCGACCCTGACTGGAACGACGGCTTCCCCCACGGAGTCCACGGCCTCATTGACGCCGGCAAGCCCCGTAAGGCTGACTCCTGGGGCACGGTTTCGGCCTGGGCATGGGGACTTTCCCGTGCGCTTGACTATCTTGAGACCGACACCGACATCAATGCCTCACGGGTGGCTGTGCTCGGACACTCGCGTCTGGGCAAGACAGCGCTTTGGGCCGGTGCGACTGACCCGCGTTTTGCTCTAGTCATTTCCAACTGCTCCGGCTGCTGCGGGGCAGCGCTTTCACGACGGAAATTCGGCGAGACCCCCTACATTATAAACGATGCCTTTCCGCACTGGTTCTGTGGTAACTTCCGCAAATACAGCAATAACGAGGATGCGCTGCCTTTCGACCAGCACGAACTTGTCTCGATGATTGCCCCTCGTCCTGTCTATATTTCCAGTGCGAGCGAAGACAATTGGGCAGACCAGAAGGGAGAGTATCTGAGTCTTGTCGGGGCCGCTCCTGTCTATGCCCTTTATGGCATTGACGGTTTCACGGACACAGCCAAGCCTGCGGTCGAGAATCCCCGCGTCTGCGGTCGTATGGGCAACCACATGAGACGCGGAGACCACGATATACTGCTTTACGACTGGACACAGTTCGTCAATTTTGCCGACATGTTTTTGAAATAACTAAGTTTCGCACTTGCGAAACTTGAAGAAATAAGTAGATGTCCGAAGAATGTGAATGACGAAAATTCGATATATTTGAGAAAATTTACAAGACGATGAAATACCACAATATTCTCAGGACGGCATTGTTCTGCACTGTCGTTCTCCAGAGCATCGATTCATTTGCAGCCGAAACAACGTTCAAATTCCGGACGAAGAACAGAAAGATCTACCATAAAGACTGGATAGACCTCAATAAAAACGGGGAGAAGGATGTTTATGAAGACCCGTCGGCGGACATCGATGCGAGGGTGGAAGACCTGCTTTCGCGGATGACTTTGGAGGAAAAAACCTGTCAGATGGTGACTCTCTACGGCTATGGTCGCGTTCTCGCAGATCCTCTCCCCACCCCGGAGTGGAAGGCGAAGTTGTGGAAGGACGGCATTGGAGCCATTGACGAGCATCTGAACGGATTCCGCCAGTGGGGTATGCCGATTGAGATGTACAGTCCCTATCTTTGGCCTGCTTCGACCCATGCTGCGGCCCTGAACGAGGTGCAGAGGTTTTTCATTGAGGACACGCGCCTTGGCATCCCGACTGACTTTACGAATGAGGGGATTCGTGGCGTGGAGGCCTATCGGGCGACCAATTTCCCAACCCAACTCGGGCTTGGGCACAGTTGGAACAGGGAACTTATCCGCGAAGTGGGACGCATCACGGGGCGCGAGGGCAGGCTTCTTGGCTACACAAATGTCTATGCCCCGATTCTCGATGTGGGACGCGACCAGCGCTGGGGACGCTACGAGGAGGTCTATGGGGAGTCTCCCTATCTTGTGGGCGAACTGGGCGTACAGATGGCTCTCGGTATGCAGACCGACTTTCAGGTGGCTGCGACGGCGAAGCATTTTGTGGCATACTCCAACAATAAGGGAGCTCGCGAGGGTATGGCCCGAGTGGATCCTCAGATGTCTCCGCACGAAGTCGAGAATATACACGTCAGACCTTGGCAGGAGGTTGTTTCCCGAGCAGGTGTTCTCGGAGCGATGGTCTCCTACAACGACTATGACGGTGAGCCGGTCGAGGGCAGTCACTATTGGCTTACGAAGCGTCTGCGGGATGAATTCGGATTCCGCGGATATCTGGTGAGCGACAGTGACGCGGTGGAATATCTTTACTCAAAGCATAATGTTGCTTCAGATATGAAAGAAGCTGTGCGTCAGAGCGTTATGGCCGGGCTGAATGTACGTTGCACCTTCCGTTCACCGGACAGTTATGTGCTTCCGTTGAGAGAACTTGTGGAAGAAGGGACTGTTCCGATGTCGGTGATTGACGAGAGGGTTCGGGACATTCTGCGCGTGAAGTTCCTTGTCGGGCTTTTCGACAATCCCTACCAGACAGACTATGAGGCTGCTGACGAAGAAGTTGACGGAGAGCAGAACAACAAGGTCGCGCTGCGGGCCTCGCTTGAGTCGCTTGTGTTGTTGAAGAACGCAGATTCGGACTCTCCGTTCGGAACTTTCGGAAAGGCCCTGCCTCTGAATGCGGGGGCGCTGCGCCGGGTTGCGGTGATAGGGCCGAACGCCGACGATACGGGCTATGCCAGCCTTCATTACGGGCCACTTGGAACAGAAAATGTCTCCGTTCTAAAGGGTTTGCGCAATGCCCTCGAAGGTAAAGCTGAGGTTGTCTATGCCAAGGGCTGCGAACTTGTGGACAAAACCTGGCCGGAGTCGGAAATCCTTCCTACCGACCCTGATGAGGAAGAACTTGCGGGTATAGCCGAGGCTGTGAAGGCAGCCGAGTCGTCAGATGTG
>ERZ780141.263-NODE-263-length-42380-cov-10.953574_pt1 | contig 42380 bp, 31 predicted proteins | sample MGYA00433080_ERZ780141 | MGnify/ENA primary metagenome ERZ780141 (study PRJEB29588, sample SAMEA2154047) | human gut metagenome | biome: human gut; feature: human-associated habitat; material: faeces | place: Denmark | collected 2008/2010 ... | reverse complement strand
CGTAAAGCTGCATATAAAATAAAGTGATGATGAAAATATGGGGCTGTGTCGTAATTAAGGTTTACGGCGCAGCCCCGTATTTTACAAGTTAGAAAAATAATTTGAAATTCGGCTAATGGCTTCAACCTTTGTTTCCATAACCACATCGGCATACACCTGTGCTGAATTTATGCTCGTATGGAAACTGACATTTTTCGTAATCCCTGCATCCGCAGCCATTTTTTAAGATACCTTTGTGGCCCGGCTCGCCCGGCTTCGTCGTGGATATGTCGCTGAACGGGACGGGCTGTATCTCACACTGTATGTCAATTCGCTAGAAAAGCGGCTCTGCGTCCATGTCTTCAGGCTGTGGAAGACCCATCAGCTTCAGGATGGTAGGAGCTACATTGCAGAGGGCGCCGTCCTTTACGCTCTTGACCTCATCGCCGGCATTGACAACGATGAACTGAACAGGGTTGAGCGAGTGGGCTGTGTTCGGAGTGCCGTCATCGTTAACTGCGTGATCAGCATTGCCATGGTCTGCGGTGATGAGAATTACGTAGTTGTGCTTGATGGCCTCGGTAACGACCTTCTCGACGCAGCCGTCAATGCATCTGACAGCGGTGCAGATGGCGTCGTAAACTCCGGTGTGGCCGATCATGTCGCCGTTCGCGTAGTTCAGGATGATGAGATCCTCCTTGTCGGTGTCGATAGCTTCAATGAGCTTCTCGGTTACGATAGGAGCGCTCATCTCCGGCTGGAGATCGTATGTAGGCACCTTTGGAGAAGGGACCAGGATTCTGTCCTCGTTCTCGAACGGAGTTTCGCGGCCGCCGTTGAAGAAGAATGTCACGTGAGCGTATTTCTCGGTCTCGGCGATGCGGAGCTGGTGAAGTCCTGCCTTCGATACGATTTCTCCGAGGGTATCCTTGACAATTTCCTTGTCGAAGAGGATATGGAGGCCCTTGAATGCAGCATCGTAAGGAGTCATGCAGCAGTAATAGAGATTAGGAATGATGTGCATTCCCTCCTCAGGCATGTCCTGCTGGGTGAGCACTGCGGTGATTTCACGTGCGCGGTCATTGCGGAAATTCATGAAAATGATGGCATCGCCCTCCTCGATCTTGGCGAGAGGTGCGCCTGCAGCATCGGTAATGACGATCGGCTTGATGAACTCATCGGTCACGTCGGCATCATATGAAGCCTGGATACCGTCAGTCGCAGAGGTGAAAGCTGCGCCCTGTCCGTTCACGAGCAGGTCGTAAGCCTCTTTTACACGGTTCCATCTCTTGTCCCTGTCCATTGCATAGAAACGGCCGCAGACGGAAGCGACCTTTCCGGTGCTCTCTGCCATATGTTTCTCGAGATCAGCCACGAAGCCCTTTCCGCTGTGCGGGTCGGTGTCACGTCCGTCCATGAAGCAATGCACGAAAACATTGTCCAGACCATATTCTTTAGCGACATTCAGGAATTCGTAGTAGTGGTCGAGAGAACTGTGTACGCCGCCGGTTGAACAAAGTCCCATGAGGTGGAGCTTCTTTCCGGTCTGCTTTACATAGTCATATACGCCTTTTATCTCCGCTCTGGTAAGCAGCTTGTGCTCGCGGCAGGTCTTGTTGATTTTCATAAGATCCTGATATACAACGCGTCCTGCACCCAGGTTCATGTGGCCGACCTCGGAGTTTCCCATCTGTCCGTCAGGAAGACCGACAGCCTCGCCGCATGTCTGCAAATGGCTCATAGGATATTTTGCTCTGAGAGAGTCAATGAAAGGCGCACCAGCCGTGTAGATGGCATTGGAGTGGTCATGTCTGCCTTCACCCCAACCATCCAGAATCATAAGAAGAACTTTTCTGTCCATATATCTATAATTATTTAGTTCCAAATATCCTGCAAATATAACTATTTTCTGCCGGAACGCGAGTGACTGACTTGCAGGATTTTCACGATGCAAACCTATTTTATAATTGTTATAAAATAGCTAACTTTGCGCGATGAATGGAAAATGAGTCCAATATATGATTAAACAGACATATGAAGCCCCGAATGTCGAGGAATTCAAGCGCCTGCTGAAGAAACATAATTTGAAAGCTACGCAGCAGAGGATTGCTGTCCATGAGGCCATGCTCGCTCTCGGCCATGCTTCCGCTGACATGGTCACTGACAAGATCAGGGAAGACGGTATCGTCAAAGTAACCGTGGCTTCAGTATATAACATCCTGACGCAGATAGCATTGCTGGGAATCTACAATTACAGGATGAGCTCGAACAGCAAGATGTATTTCGATGTCAATACCTTCAAGCATCTCCACCTATACGACCATGTGAACAATACTTTCACGGATGTGATCGACGACGAGACCATCGAACTTGTCACATCCCGTCTTTCAAGCCGGAGGTTCCGTGGATATCATGTGGAAGATATTGACATTCAAATTATCTGCAGGCCGAGCCGCGCATATAAACGGAAGTGATTATTCTTTCGCGCTTTCGACGAAAGCGATAATCTCGCCCTTGACCACCTTGTCGCCCTGTTTGCCGGTTACTGCGACCACGCGACCGTCGATAGCCGGAACAATGTCTTCCATTCCGTAGTATGTCTGGATGTGGCCCATTGCCTCGCCGGCATTGACCTTGGTACCTGCAATAGGCGCCGTCGAATCATCGTCGACATCCAACTGCCACATCAGCTGGCCCTTTGCCGGGGCCTGGACCGGAACTGCATGAGGATATTTCTGCGCGTATTCCTCGACATTGAACTTAGGCATTTCCACTACCGGGCGCACGACGTTTATCGGTGCTCCTGCCTTGGTCTTCAAGTCTTTAAGCTCAGCATTGAACCTCTCCTTGGCGACGCCGCTCTTGTAGTCGCGGTACTGTCTCTCGTGCATTGCGAACTCGAAAAGCTCCTCCTGGTCCTGCCCCTCGTCCCAGCCTTCGTCCTTCATCATCTGGCGGAACTTAGGCAGCTCGTCCGGGTACATGTCCTGCGGGTTGCCGGTGTAGAATTCCATGTTCTTTTCCTTCGCCAGGTCAATGATTTCCGGCGCAAGCGTTCCAGGAAGCTGTCCCATGCGGCCCAGAATCATGCCCCAAGTGTCCTTGTCAATGGTGGTCCACCTCGGCTTGCCGTTGAGGACGTTAAGCAGGTTCATGAGGGAGGTGTTCTTCACATACTGGCTGAACGGTGTTACCAGTGGAGGGTAGCCCAGTTTCGGCCAGACATATTGTACTTCTTCGAACAGCTTGACCATCAATGTGTCCAGACTGATTTCCGGACGTCCGTGAGCGCGTTCTGAAGCATTGATGGCAGCTTGGAATCCCTTCAGGTCTGCCATCATTGAACCCATCATTCCGCCCGGGAGGCCGCAGCCGACGAGCAGCGACGACATCAGGTGGTTCGAAGGATTGATCCAATATCCGAGGAAATCGTCAATGAATTTCTGTGTGAGGCGGCGCACTTCCATGTATGCGTCCATGTTCAGGTCCTTGACAATGAATCCGTCGGCGCGCATCATTTCGCGGATGGTTATCACGTCCGGATGAATCTTGCCCCATGAAAGAGGCTCTACTGCAACATCCAGATAATCAGCGCCTGCGCGTGCTACTTCCAGCATTGATGCCGGTGAAAATCCCGGGCCTGTGTGGCCGTGGTATTGTACCAGGATGTGCGGATAGTTCTTCTTGATGCAGCTTGTGAGTTCTGCCAGGAATGTCGGTCTTCCGACGCCGGCCATGTCTTTCAGACAGATTTCATCGCAGCCGTATTCCACGACTTTGTCCACGATGCCCATGTAATATTCCACCGTGTGGACAGGGGAGTGGGTGATGGAAAGTGCCACCTGTGAAATCATCCCGGCTTTCTTCGCATATTCTACCGACAATTTCAGGTTCCTGTGGTCGTTCAGGCCGCAGAATGATCTGGCGATATCAGTGCCCTGTGCTTTCTTGACTTTGTACATCAACTCTCGTACGTCTGCCGGTACCGGGTTCATTCTCAATGCGTTAAGTCCGCGTTCCAGCATGTGTGTCTGAATGCCGGCCTTGTGGAATGGTGCAGTCCATCTGCGTACGGCCACGTTAGGGTTCTCGCCGAAAAGGAGGTTTACCTGTTCGAATGCGCCGCCATTGGTCTCGACTCTGTCGAAGCATCCCATGTCAATGATTGCCGGTGCAACTTCTTCCAGCTGGTCCACTCTCGGCACGTACTTGCCGGAAGACTGCCACATGTCCCTGTATACCAGAGAAAACTTTATTTCTCTTGCCATTTGTTTGTTTTTGTTTTAAGGCAATCATCGGGAATGATTTACGCGTCTCCGCTGTTTCATTTTCCAATGCTCGCCAAGTTATAACTATAGGGCAAATATAATAAGAAGTTCTCTAAATCAGTTCAAGTTTTGCACCTCCCGCTTCCGATTTTTGGGGTTATTTGCAAAAAACACCACGAACCCCTTGCAGATTAAAAAAATATCATTACCTTTGCAATCCTAAACATGGTGAGCGTAGTTCAGTTGGTAGAGCGCCAGATTGTGGTTCTGGTTGTCGTGGGTTCGAGCCCCACCGTTCACCCTCCAAAAAACAGACTTCTTTCCGAGGTCTGTTTTTTTGTGGATCCGCCACGAACCGTAAATTGTAAAATGCGCTGAATCAGGATTTTACCATCCGAAGACGTTGCGGAAAATCCACCAGAGAATCGTAAACACGAGTATTGCCACGATGACGGCCGGATGGCAGAGGGCATTGTAAAGCCCTGGCACGCGGTTCTTGAAGAAGGTTGCGAATGCCAGCACCGAGACATACGGAATCATCAGCACCAGGAATGCATTGTACCTGAACGCGGCAGCGACGTCACCGTTCAGAAGGGAGTGGACAACGCGCTGCGAGCCGCAACCTGGACAACGTAAACCTGTCAGCTGCAGGAAAATGCATTTGGGAAACAGGCGGCTGGATTCCGGATTGGTTGTGGCGTAGATATATAGAAACAGTCCTGACAGCAGTATTGCAGCCGCTGCCAGGATGATTGTTTTAGAACAAGAACGTCGCATCATTGCTTGCCTGCACAGCGCTGTCGTCCAGCTTCATTGTCTTGTGTTTGTTTTGTTTGTTATTTCAAAGTGTTACCGTCGCCGTCGCGATACGTGTTCCCGGCAATCATGACTATGTCAATGATGGTCCAGACTCCGCAGCCGCCACATGTCAGGATCATCAAAACTCCCGTGAGGACATTTCCGGTATAGAATCGATGCACGCCGAGGCTGCCGACAAGAATGCTCAGCAGCAATGTGACTAGCCATCTGTCTTCATTGTTGATGTTCGAAGGTTTCCTCGGTTCCGGCTGGAGCGAGGCGCCGCATTCAGGACAGAACTTGGTTCCGTCTTCCACAGGTTTTCCGCAGTTAGGGCAATATTTCATTTTCGTGATAATTATCAGCAAGATAGTGTTTAAGTGTCTAATTATCAAGTTTCCGTAGAAAATTTTTCAGGGTTACCCAAGACCGCTGGATCAGTGTCCCTAAATTGCCCTGGCGGGACGCGTTCACGCCTTGCTTTGAAATAGTATTGATTATCAATGAGTTACAAAATTAGGCGTGGACGCGTCCCGCCACGTAACCGCGGAGGTGCGCCGGCAAGTCGAGGGACAGCCGCTGAAAAATCATCCCTGATAAACAGATGAAAGCAAGGAATATTGGCGTTTTATTCTTAAATTTGTAAGATTTAAGCAAATATAAAATTACATCATGGCTTTTGACAGACGAGGACGTAAAGGCGGTAATCGCGGGCACGAAGATTCAAGAAGGAAAAGCACCGGACGTGGGGCCGGGCGAAATGGCGGCAGCTTCTTTAAAAAAGGCCGCAAGGAAGATGATGACAAGAAGAAGGAATATCCTGTGTACACTGGCACTGTCCAGATGACGCGGGACGGATTCGTCTTCGTCAAGGTCGAGGATATGGAAGATGATGTCTATGTAAGGCAGGGCAAGACCAAGGGAGCCCTGAACGGCGACATTGTCAAAGTCTCGATAACTAAAGAAAAGACAGAAACCAGAAGACAGGAAGGCATTGTTACAGAGATAGTTGAAAGATCTCGCAAGCCTTTTGTCGGCATACTTCACGTGGTCGGGAACCAGGCATGGGTGCTCATGCAGAGCAGAGTCATGCCATACGACATCAGCATTGACATAACTGACGAAAACGGAACACCGGTTCATCGCAGGAAGAGCGCCGTGCCGGAAACCGGGTACTTGAAGAAACTCGGCGACGGGGAATTTTCCGTGGCCGGAGTCATTGAAACAGTCGACGGCGTCGGGCGGGAATTGAAAGTGCGCAGCGGACTTAAAGTGGCTGCGCTGGTCGACAGCTGGGACAGGGGAGAACCTAATCCGAAGGGACATCTGGTCGACGTGCTTGGCGAGCCGGGCGAAAACGACACCGAGATGCACTCCATCCTGGCGGAATACGGCCTGCCTTACAGGTTTGAGCCTGAAGTGGAAAACGCCGCTGACAACATATCAGAAAAGATTACAGCTGAGGATATTAAAGGACGTAAGGACTTCAGGGATACATTGACATTCACGATTGACCCTGAAGACGCCAAGGACTTCGATGACGCGCTTTCGTTCAGGAAACTCAGCAACGGGAACTATGAAGTCGGCGTGCATATCGCGGACGTATCTTATTATGTTACACCTGGTTCCGTAGTCGACAAGGAAGCACAGTCCCGCGGTACATCCGTCTATTTGGTAGACCGCACGGTGCCGATGCTCCCGGAAAAGCTTTCCAACAAGCTCTGCTCGCTTCGTCCGAACGAGGAAAAACTCACATTCTCGGCTGTTTTCGAACTCTCTCCGCTCGCCGGAATCCAGAGTACATGGTTCGGCAGGACAGTGATAAAATCCGACTACAGATTCGCATATGAGACTGCACAGCAGATAATTGACAACGGCGAAAAGTCTCTCGACATGGAGCTCAGGGGCGGTACCGACGGCATCCATTCGGCGGTGAAGGACCCGATTCTCGAAGCTTCGCCGGAGGCGGCAGAACGCCGTGCGAAAGATAATAACGAGGCAATGATGGGCGAGGGCGTTTACGAGGGATGCGTCATTCCGCGTGAACTTAAGGAAGCCGTATTGACATTGCACAAGCTGGCATCGATTCTCCGTAAACGTAGATTCGCTGCGGGCGCCATCAGTTTCGACAGACCGGAAATGAAGGTGGAAGTCGATGAAAAAGGTCGTCCGGTACGCGTATATCAGAAGATTTCCAAGGAAGCCAACTGGCTTATCGAGGAGTTCATGCTTCTTGCAAACCGCTCAGTAGCAGAGTTTATCGCTACCGGCGGAAAGATGAACGGCGTGGCGAAGAAGACCGCCAAGACATTCGTATACCGTATTCACGACGTGCCTAATCTGGAAAAAGTCGACGGACTCCGCAAGTTCGCCGGCAATTTCGGATATAAGATGGAAGAAGCCGAAGACGGGAGGAAACTCGCCAAGGCATTGAACGGACTCCTCGCGGAAGCGAAGGACAAGCCGGAATTCAGCGCAATCGAGATTCTGGCGCTGCGCTCAATGGCGAAGGCATGTTACAGCACTGACAATATCGGCCATTATGGTCTGGGATTCAAGTTCTACACGCATTTCACATCGCCTATCCGCCGTTATCCGGATACCATGGTGCACAGGCTTCTGCAGATGTATCTCGATGGTGCGGATTCGCAGAGCAAGGCATATTACGAGGACCAGTGTAAACATGCTTCTGAAAGAGAAGTGATTGCTGCTGAGGCAGAAAGGTCCAGCACGAAATACAAGCTCGTGGAATTTATGCAGGATAAGGTCGGCGGCGAGTACGATGGCCATATCTCCGGTCTTACCGAATGGGGAATGTACGTGGAAATCGAGCCTACCAAGATTGAAGGAATGGTCGCACTCCACGATATCCAGTCCGATTTCTTCGAGTTCGATCAGGAACATTACCGCATCGTGGGCAAGCGTACCGGCGTCATCTATAACCTCGGCGACCCTGTGAAAATCCGCGTGAAATCTACAAATCTGGAGCAGAAGCTCCTTGATTATGAACTGGTTGAGACTGGCAACGAAGACAGGCTGAGCCATTACGAAGATATTCCTGGACAATACGAGGAGCGTCGCCCGGCGACGAAGGTGTTCGACAAGACCACCCGCAAGAAGGACGGCGACAAGCGTTCGGCAAGAAGATTCGGTGACAGCGAGCGCCCGAGGACAAGGCGCGAAGGCAGTGACTCTCCGCGAACAGGAAGAGGCTCCCGCCCAGGATTCTCCAGACGTCCGTCCGGGGACAATGCTTGGGAGGCTAAGCCGTTTTCTGAAGAAGCTGGGCCGGTAGAGTCCAATGCCGGTCCGGTCGTCGAGATGCCTGTCAATGAGGAGCCTGTCAGCGAGAAACCTGTCAAGGTCAGGGCTCCGAAACCGGCTGCCGGAGAGGGAGACAAGGCTGCCCGCAAGGCCAAGGTGCAGCAGGCGATAAAGCTCTCCAAATCCAAATCCGGAAAGTCGGCCAAGTCTTCCAAGACTGCCAAGCCGTCGAAAACCGCAACCAAAAAAAACAGTAAGCGATGGAAAATATAAAGTGTCTTATAATAGGTTCAGGTCCAGCCGGTTACACGGCAGCGACCTATACGGGAAGAGCCGGAATCCAGACTGTCCTTTATGAGGGAATGGAGCCGGGCGGACAGCTGACCACCACTACGATGGTGGAAAACTATCCGGGTTTCGAAAATGGCGTGGATGCCAATATGCTGATGGCTTCGATGAAAGCACAGGCAGCAAGGTTCGGAGCAGAAATCCGTTCCGGCCGCATTGTGTCAGCAGATCTCTCCTCCAGACCTTTCAAGCTGGTCGACGACAATGGCAGGGAACTGGTCGCGGAGACATTGATAATAGCTACCGGCGCGACAGCGAAGTATCTGGGCTTGCCGTCGGAGCAGAAATTCAAGGGGCTCGGAGTGTCGGCGTGCGCGACTTGCGACGGATTCTTCTATAGGAAGAAGGTTGTTGCCGTGGTCGGCGGCGGCGATACGGCATGCGAGGAGGCGACATATCTTGCCGGGCTTTGCAGCAAGGTCTATATGATTGTGCGCCGTGATGTTTTCCGTGCGTCGAAGGCTATGCAGGAGCGTGTTTTGAACACCCCTAATATAGAGGTATTGTGGAATTGCAATACGCAGGAAATTCTCGGGGACGAGTCGGGAGTTACCGGAGCGCGTCTTATGAGAAAAGATGGTAAGGTTTTTGATATCGCAATCGACGGATTTTTCCTCGGCATCGGGCATCACCCGAATTCAGACCTTTTCAAGGAGTGGGTTTCCATCGATGAAAACGGTTACATCATCACGCGGGGCAAGACTTCCGAGACGGATGTTGAGGGTGTTTTTGCTGCCGGTGATGTTCAGGATCCGCTTTACAGACAGGCAGTTACGGCTGCCGGATCAGGCTGTCGGGCGGCACTTGACGTGGAGAAGTTCCTTAACGCGCATAAATAATTGAAAGAAATGAATTCATTCAGAAAAGTAGTCTGGGGCGCAGTCGCTCTGCTGGCGGCGGTCTCCTGCAAATCGCAGTATGACACGCTGCTGTCCAGCAACGATGTGGATGCCAAATATAAGGCGGCGTTCCAGTATTTCGACAAGGGAAAATACCAGAAGGCGGCGTCGCTGTTCGAGTCAATGTCGGTGCTCACGGATGGTACGGAGAAGGATGATACCGTTCAATACTATTGGGGATTGAGCAATTATAAGTTCAAGGATTATATCACGGCAGAGGCGAATTTCTCGCGTTTCGTGTCGAATTTCCCGCGCAGCCCGTTCGCTGAAGAGGCCCGTTTCCTCAGACTCGACTGTCTGTACAAGTCGACATTGAGATACGAGCTCGACCAGACTCCTACGAAATTGGCTATCAATGCAATTGCCGAATATAGAAAGGATTACGGCAATGATTCCCACAAGGAGGAGTGCGATGCGATGCTGAAGGACCTGAACCAGCGACTGGACCGCAAGGCCTATGAGGCTGCGAAGCTCTATTACAATATGGAGGATTACAAGGCAGCCAGGGTCGCGTTCAGGAATACGTTGAAGGACAATGCCGACAATATTTATCGTGAGGATATCCTCTATTATATTGCCAAGTCTTCATATAAGTATGCGCAGTTGAGTGTCGCTTCGAAGCAGAAGGAGCGCTATATGACCTTCATTGATGATTACCTTAACTTCATCGGAGAGATTCAGGAGTCGCCTTATACGAAGGAACTCAAGACATTGTATGCCAAGGCACAGCGTGCATTGGGCAAGTATGTGGGGACGGATGAGCAGGTGACGGAGAAGGAGAAGGCTTTCGAGAAGGAGAGAAAGACAGCGGAAAAAGCTGCAAAAAAGCAGATTGAAAAATAATGAAACTTTGCCGCGACCGGTAAAGTATATATAATCAGAGGCCTTGGAATGGCCATGCGGGCAGATGCCCAGGATTATAATATTGAATAAAATGGATAAGAAGAACGTACCTCAGAACACTATTACCAGGGATGTGAAATATCTTGCAGCCCCTACAGGAAACATTTATGAGACCGTAGTGATTCTGTACAAGAGAGCGAATCAGATTGCGCTCGCCGAGAAGAAGGAATTGAACAAGAAACTTGAGGATTTCAAGAACGACCGTGATTCTATGGACGAGGTTTTCGAGAATCGTGAGCAGATTGAGATTTCGAAATATTATGAGAGACAGCCTAAACCTGTTCTCGTAGCAGTTGCAGAGTTCCAGAACGATGAACTCACATACAGGATGGCAAAGCACGATCAGGAGCAGCCTGCTGCTGAGGAGGCTCGTCCTGGCAAAAAACCGGCTGCCGAGTAAAATCTGGCCATGCTGAAGGAACTGCACATAAAGAACTATGTACTGATAGACTCGCTGGATATTGAGTTTCCTGCGGGTCTAGTCATTATTACTGGTCAGACAGGTGCCGGAAAGTCCATTATTCTCGGTGCATTGTCACTTGTGCTCGGTTCCAAGGCGGATGCTTCGGCTATCGGTGCGTCGGGTGACACATGCGTGGTCGAGGCCGTGTTCGATCTCAAGGATGAGGACGGCAGCATACGTGCCCTTCTGGACGAAAATGAGATCGACTACGATTCTGATGAGCTGATAATCAGGCGCGTGATCAATGCTTCCGGGCGTTCGCGTTCGTTTGTCAATGATTCCCCGGCGCCGCTCAAAGTGCTTTCCGCGTTGTCCTCACGACTGATTGACATTCACTCCCAGCATGAGACGATGTTGCTCAGGGACAAGGCTTTCCAGATGTCAATGCTGGACCATTTTGCCGATGATGCCGCTCTCCTTTCCTCATGCCGTGAGGCTTGGACGGAACTGACCGGTCTGAAATCAGAACTGGCTTCCGTCACGGAGACATTGGCCAAGATGAATGCGGAGCAGGATTATAATCAGTCCCAATATTCACAGCTTGAAACCGCCAAACTTAAAGAGGGCGAGCTGGAGGAGCTGGAAACTGAACAGAAACAGTTGGCGAATGCCGAGGAAATCAAGTCAAGTCTTTATCAGATAGAGAATTACTTTAATCCGTCTGCTGATGACGGACAGGATGAGAGGCCTTCGCTTGATTTTATCCTGAAGGAATCATCGAAACTTCTGGACAAGATTTCCGCTTACGTTCCGGCTGCATCGGCATTGTCCGGACGCATGGAGTCTTCCCGTCTGGAACTGGACGATATCCTTTCCGAGGTGTCTGAACTGGAGTCCCGGACGGATGTTTCCAATGACAGGCTTCAGGAGGTGGATGACAGGTTGTCAATGCTTTATGATCTTATGAAGAAGCATTCGTGCTCCGGCATTGACGAACTTATAGCATTGAGGGATAAACTTTCGGAGGCATTGGCCGATACTTCTGTGCTGGAGGCGCGGAAGTCGGAACTGCAGAAGCGGATTGCCGAGGCTGAGGCGAATCTGGCCGGTGCGTGCGAGCGTCTTCATGATGCCCGTGCGAAAGCTGCTCCGGAGTTTGCGGATGCCATTTGCAGCTCAATCCGTTCTCTGGAACTGGACAGGGCCGTTTTCGACGTGGTCCTCGAACCTTCGCAGCAGGGACCGTCAGGTTCGGATTCGATTCTTTTCCGTTTCTCGTCCACCGGCAAGAATCCTGTCGATGTCGCCAAGTGCGCGTCCGGCGGTGAAATGTCCCGTATTATGCTGTGTCTCAAAGCGATGATGGCTCGCTATACGAATATGCCGTCAATGATTTTCGATGAAATCGATACCGGTGTTTCCGGCAGCGTGGCTGACAAGATGGGCGAAATGATCTGCAGCATGGGCGATTACATGCAGGTCTTCGCGATAACTCATCTTCCTCAGGTGGCCGCCAAAGGCGATGCGCATTACATTGTCACCAAGACATTTGAGCCTGACGACCGTGCCGTCACTTCCATCCGCCGTATCTCCGGCGAAGAGCGCCTCATGGAGGTGGCCCGCATCCTGAGCGGCTCCAAAGTCACCCCGGAGGCCATCGCAAATGCCAAGTCGCTTCTGGGTAAGTAATTCTACCGAGTTCTCCATACGCGTCGTTTCAGCCATAGCATCTATGTTTTCTGCAGAGATATCAAATTTCTCCAAAATTTAACAACCTTGTTTAAAACAGGTTTGTTAAATTTTCAGAGTTACTGTTTCGTCAACTCTGAAAATGGCTAATACGTTATGAAACAGAGACTTATGCTCCACGACTGCTGTATCGTCCTACTCCCTCACGATCCTGACCGAGTAATCCGGCCCGTAGACTATGCGGCGCACGCCTTCGTTGATGTAACCGCCGTCAGAGGATTCCCTGAACAAGAAATCGGTCTGCATCATGGCGCTGTTTCCTAGACGCGCCACCTTTTCCATCCAGGACTTGCCGAACTTCGTTTTCATGGAAATGAAGAAATATGCAAGGTCATAGCCCTGGAACGAGAACTGCGTCGGCTCGGTGTTGTACAATGCCCTGTATTCCAGAAGGAATCTCCTTACTGCAGGACTCTCATAATCAATGTAGTACGCCGTGGAAACGCGGGTCTTCAGGTTGTGGAGATTGTCCACGTCGATGGTCTCGAAAGAACGGATTTTCGACGGGCTGTAGAGAATGACATTGAATTTTCTGTACACCAGCATGTCCAGGTTCCGGACAGCGTCATTCACGAACGCCTCGCTTTCGGAATTGATGATCACGCGGTTGGTGCCGGTCGAAGTCATGATCGAGGTCAATGCATTGGCCACGTTTCTTCCCTGGAGAATCGCGTAGGAATAATTCATGTGCGGGATGCCGGAATTCTCTATCGCATGGGTCATCGGCCCGGTCACGCCGCTCTCGCTTATCACGATGACATGGTCACCGGAAACCTTCTCTTTTCTTATCCAATCCAGAAGATCGGCGTACTGCACCTGCTGCGAAGTCGGAGCCTGTATCATGTTCTTGTGGTCTGCCACTAGACCGGAAGTCCTGTGGTCGAGAGGAGAAATGATATAAGTGTCCTCCGGCGCGAGCTCCAGTACCCTGCTTATGCCGTCCTTGTTTACAGGGCCAATGCAGAAGTCGCTGGCTTTCAGGCGCTCCGTGGTTATCGGCATTGCACCTCCCGCTACATCGTAGACACTCAGGTCAGTGCTGATGCCCTGTTTCCCAAGATCTCTTACAGCCATGAGGACGCCGCTGTAGAAATCCATGTTGCTTTCGCTAGGGGAGGACGACGCATTCATCGGAAGCATGAGCAGGGCATTCACCTTTGAACGCATGTACGGGCTCTCCGTTTCCTCTTCCTGTACCTCCGGCTGCTGCACGTCATTGACAGAAACATTGTCCGTCAATGTCTTATGCTCTGTCTTGGCGGCGCTCTCCTTCTCGGCGCCCATAACCTTGACCACCTCCGGCGACGGGATGCGCAGCTTCTGCCTGTTCTTCAGCTTTTCGCTGGTCAGCCCGTTGTACTTCATCAGGACCTCTTTCGGGATGGAATACTTGTAGGCGATGTCTCCGATATCCTCATACCACTTGGTCACATGGATGGTGTAGCTGTCATTCTTTTTCTTGTCAGCTGCCTTCTCAGGCTTTTTCTGCTCCGGCTCTTCCTTGACAGCCTCGGCTGCAGCCTCCACCACCGGAATCAGAAGGATGGAATTCTTCTTCAGTCCCTCGTGGCCCAAGTCCAGATTCGGATTCGCCTTCAGGATGTCGTCAGTCTTGACCCCGTAGGCTTTCGCGATGGAGAACAATGTCTGTTTTTCCAGCACTACATGTGACCAATACACCTTGCCGTCGCTGCCCTTCACCTTATCCTTCGATACTGTTACAGGAGTCGGTATATATGTTTGAGCCCCAGCCGTTCCGGAAATGATTCCAAGAATGGCTACACATGTGCAAATAGCTGGAATAATCGTTCTCATCATCGTCTTTACAACTTTTCTGCAAACGTTCTCAGGTCTGTGCAGAATGCCGACCAGGATAGTCTGCGTTTCTCTTTTTGTATGCGCTCGATGCAGTCCTGCCTTGTGGCCGGCTCTGCGAAATAGCTTTCAATCTCTCTTCTGATACAGTCGGGCTCGGCCTTCTCGGCGACAATTCCCGTGCCCGTATCCCCGATAGTGCTTTTCAATCCTCCCACATCGGTGACAATCATCGGTACCTCGAAATGGTATGACACCGAGCTGATTCCGCTCTGCGTCGCGCTCCTGTACGGCAGCACGGTCACGTCAGCTGCGGAAAAAAAATCCTTGACCTCGGAGTCCTTTATATACTTGGGGAAGATATGGATCCGGTCCTTGCCCGGTATCGAGTCAATGATTTTCTGATATGGTTCGAATGACCCGTAAGGCTCGCCGGCGATAATCAGCTGGTAGCTGTCGTCAAGCCCTGCAAATGCCTCCAGAAGGATGTCCAGGCCCTTGTACTGCCTTATCAGACCGAAAAACAGGATGTTCTTCATCCCCGGTTTCAGCCCGAGAGCCTCTTCCGCCTTTCTTCTGCTCAATTTTTCTCCGAAATGCGAGTAAAGCGGATGCTGGCGCATGATGTATCTGGCATCCGGTTTCAATCTCAGGAGGTCCTCCGTGACGGCATCGCACATCGTGACGAACCCGTCACATCCTCCCAGGAAATATTTCGTGAAAGGAGTGTCGAAAAACCGCTGCTCGTGAGGTACGACATTGTCCAGTATCCCGATGACTTTGCACCCTTTGCCGGCATGTCTTGCCACGAATCCGAGCGAAGGCGCGAAATAGGACATCCAATATCTCATTATGAGGACATCCGGTTTCCATTTTCTGATTTTCTTGGCTGCCTTTATCCACGAAAAAGGATTCGCCGTGTCCAGTATAGCCGTACTTTCCACAGGCATTGCCTCATCGTCAGGGGTTACATACTGTGTTTTTCCCGGGAAAAGGAAATTCGGATACTGCCGGCTGAAATTGAACGCCCCGACAATATCAGTTTTGCCCAGTTCTGCGTACAAAGCTGCGTTGAACTGGGCAATACCTCCCCTGAAAGGATAGAAGCAGGATAATACTGCGATTCTCACACTTCAGTTATTTGGTTTCTACTTGGAAGAATTCTTTGATTTGTTCTTGACGTATTCATCGTTCAGTCTGGTGATGATGTCGTCAGTAACAGCGAGAGAACTGTCGGCAGCAGCTACAGGTGAAGGAAGAATGTCACCGGATGTAGCGATTACCATTGAATAATGCTTCTCGACTGTATATTTGTCGAGGAACTGCTTGATGGCGTCGCCGATATTGTTCATCATAACCTGCTGCTCCTCAGCGATTTCCTGATTCTTCTGGTTAGCGAATTCATTGAAATCATTTCTCCTCTTCTCGAGATTCTGGCCCTGGATTTCAGCGGTTGAACGGGTAAGGAGACCCTTGTTGATCTTCTCCTGGAAAGCATTTACGTCCTTCTGGAGGCTGTTGCCCCTTCTGTTCATTTCTTCCTGGATGCCCTGCGCCTTGGACTCGACTACGGACCTCAGGTCGTTCGCCATGTCGTATTCTGAAAGGACGCGGTCAATGTTGAAATAGACGATAGCGCCTTTTTCTGCTGTTGCGGCAGCCTCTGTTCCTTCAGCGCCGGCGGTGTCAGCCTTTTTGCCTGTAAGCGACATTACTCCGAGTGCAATCACGCCAACAAGAGCTATGATGCTGATAATCAATGGTGTGTTTTTCATCTTAATTTTAATTTGTTTTATTTTTCCTTAATTGTTTTCTAACGCCTACTATGCGTCGTCCTTTTTAAGGGGCACAATGTCGCAAAGTTACTAAAATATTTTAATCTTCGACAAATATGCCTGAATTGTTTTCTCCAGTCCCATGTACAACGCGTCGCAGATGATGGCATGCCCGATGGAAACCTCCGCTGTCCAAGGAATCGTCCTGATGAAATATTCCAGGTTCACGAGGTTCAGATCATGGCCTGCATTGATGTCCAGACCGCAATCCCTAGCCCTCTCGGCAGTGCGCAGATAAGGCTCGATCGCCCGTTCCCTGCCGGCTGCATACTGCGACGCATAAGCCTCCGTATAAAGTTCCACCCTGTCGGCGCCGCAGGCGGCAGCACCCTCGGCCATGGCCGGATCCGGGTCAATGAAAATCGACGTTCTGATGCCGGCGTTCTTGAATTCGCGGCAAATGTCCGTCAGGAAGTCCTTGTGTTTCAATGTGTTCCAGCCCGCATTCGAGGTTATCGCATTTTCGGCGTCCGGCACCAGTGTCACCTGCGCAGGCCCCACCTCCTTTACCAGGTCAATGAATTTAGGTATCGGATTTCCTTCAATGTTGAATTCGACATTGATGAGAGGCCTGATCTCCCTTACGTCACTATATCTTATATGTCTTTCATCCGGTCTCGGATGGACGGTAATCCCTTCTGCACCGAATCTTTCGCAGTCGCAGGCCGCTTTTTCCACGTCCGGCAGATTTCCGCCCCTGGAATTGCGGAGTGTCGCGATTTTGTTGATGTTTACACTTAGCCTTGTCATAGCTTGATTCTTCAAATCTTGACAAAAATAATTATTATTATGCAAATATTGTAAAGAAAGTGCTAATTTTGGCATCCCACGATAAAATCCCGCATTGAAAATGCTTCTCGGTGTATATTTAAAGAATAAGGCATTGTCCGCGGACCCCGGTTTCCTTAAAATGAAGAGTAAACTGGAGGGGGCCGGCGCGGTTATGTATGAGATTGATTCGAATGATAATCTGCAGGATGGCACAGATGCAGTCCTGAGCGTCGGCGGAGACGGGACCTTCCTGTCGGCATCCCAACTGGTCGCAGATTCCGGAGTCCCGATTCTCGGTGTCAATCTCGGACGACTCGGCTTTCTGTCGGAGAACCGTCCGCAAGATGTCGCAAATGCCCTGTTGGACGGCGGTTACGAGCTGGAAAACCGGACCATGCTTTCGGTCTCGGCCTCTGGAGGAGAACTCCGCCCTGACGGGGAATATTGGCCGTTCGCATTGAACGAAATCGCGGTGCACAGGGACGGCGCGGCGATGTTGGGCGTGAAAGTCACCCTCGACGGCAATGCTTTGCCGGCGTATTGGGCTGACGGACTACTGGTTGCGACCAGTTCGGGATCCACCGCGTATTCATTGAGCGTAGGCGGCCCGATCTGTACCCCGGACTCCAAGGTTCTGATAATTGCGCCGATTGCTCCGCATAACCTGAATGTGCGTCCGCTCGTGGTCCCGGAAACGAGCCGTATCGGCATCTCCATCATATCCCGCGACGAATCTGCCGTCCTCACCATGGACAACAGGACAATGCGTATCGACGGGTCCGTGGAGCTCCATGTCTCTATGGCACAATTTTCGCTAAAACGTATCCGGCTCCGGAATTCGAACTTCGTGAAGGCTCTTATGAGCAAATTGTTCTGGGGCGAGGACATCAGAAATTACAGCGACTGAAATCAAGAATACCAGATGGAAAATGAGAACAGAATCCCCGTCCATGTATCCATTATAATGGATGGAAACGGAAGGTGGGCACGTGAACAGGGGCATGAACGTATCTTCGGCCATAAAAAAGGCGTGGAGACGGTGCGTGTCGTGGCGGAAGCTGCTGCCGAGGCAGGTGTGAAGTACCTGTCTCTCTATGCTTTTTCCGAAGAAAACTGGGGCAGACCTAAGGAGGAAGTCGACTTCCTCATGCATCTGATGATGGATTCCATTGCATCGGAGGTGGAGATGCTCATGAAGAACGGAGTGCGTTTCCGTGTTCTCGGAAATATTGCGCGTCTGCCTGAGGCTCTTCAGCAGGGGATTGCTGCTCTGGAAGAAAAGACCAGAGAGAATACTGCATTGGACCTGATTCTTTTCGTGAGCTACAGCGGCAAGTGGGATATTTTCCAGGCTGCGAAGAAATTTGCGGCAGAGCATTCCGGCGAAGACATTGACAAAATCACTGATATGTCGGCATTTTCCAAATATCTGGTCACCGACGGAATTCCTGATCCTGACCTGATAATCCGCACCTCCGGCGAAGAGCGTATCAGCAACTATCTCCTGTGGCAGGGAGCATACTCGGAACTCCTGTTCGTCAAGAAGATGTGGCCGGAATTCGGCAAGGAAGATTTCACCGCGGCATTGGCCGAATTTGCATCCCGCGACCGCCGTTATGGAAAAGTGAAATAATTGCCGTATATTTGTGAGATATTTTATATAAAACACTTTCTTAGAAAAGAATGAAGATTTTTAATCGGATATTCTGCCTGGCTGTGCTCCTCCTTATGCAGACCGTGGCATTCGGGCAGCAGAAAAGCAGTTCGATAGAGGTAGATTACAATAATCCCCGCAAATATATTGTGGGCGGCATTTCCGTCGAGGGAAACAAGGGCTTCCACAATGACAAGATATTGCAGCAGACAGGTCTCAGAAAGGGAATGGAGGTTACGATTCCCGGTGAGGACATCTCGTCCATCGTGAACCGTCTGTGGATGCAGCGCTATTTCCAGGATGTGGCCGTCTATGCCGATTCGCTTTCGGCATCGAAAGATACCATCTTCCTGAAACTGGTCGTGAAAGAGCGTCCGAGAGTCACCAGATGGACGTTTACCGGAGTGAAGAGCGGTGAAAAGAAAGATCTTCAGGAGCGTCTGAACTTCAAACGGGGAGGCGAGTATTCCGACTACGTGGCGAAGACGTCCGTCGACATCATCAAGAGATACTACAAGGACAAGGGCTTCCTCGACGTCAGGGTGGAGCCTCGTGTCCAGAAAGATACCATCATCGGCAATGCCATCCGCGTGAATTATGACGTGGACCGCGGCCCGAGAATCAAGATCAAGACCATCAATTTCATCGGCAATGACCATGTGAGCGACTATAAGCTCGCCAAGTCGATGAAGAAGACCAAGTCTGCAAAGTTCTATAACTTCTTCAGCAGCAAGAAGTTCAATGAAAAGGAGTACAAGAATGACAAGAAATCCCTCATCAGCGCCTTCAACGAGGCGGGCTATAGGGATGCCCGACTTCTCCGTGATTCCATCTACACCGTGAAACCGGGCAGGCTCGGAATTGATTTCGTGTTCGACGAGGGTGACAAGTACTATTTCAGGAACATTACCTGGACCGGAAACTCCGTCTATACTTCAGAGGCATTGAACTCCATTCTCCAGATTCGGAAAGGTGACGTATATGACGTGGTTACGATGGAGAAACGTCTTCAGGGCGGCGGAAAGCAGGGAGATGTCGATGTTTCCAAGCTTTATCGCGACAACGGATACCTCTTCTTCAATGTCCAGCCGGTCGAGCTGAACGTGGTCGGTGATTCCGTGGACGTGGAAATGAGAATTGCTGAGGGCAAGCAGGCGACATTGAACAATATCATAATCAACGGCAACGACCTTACCAACGAGCGCGTCGTGCGCCGTCAGGTGTTCACGAGACCTGGTTATCTGTTCAGCCAGAGCGACTTCGAGAGGTCCATACGAGAAATCGCTTCTCTCGGTCAGTTCGACCCTGAGGCGATAACCGATCCGGCGAAGGGCTATTCCATCATTCCGGACCAGCTGAACAGCACTGTCGATATTGTCTACAATGTTACCGAGAAGCCTTCCAGCCAGCTGGAACTCTCCGGAGGATGGGGAGGACGTACATTCGTCGCCACCGTGGGTGTAAGTTTCAACAACTTCTCCACCAGACGTATGTTCGACAAGAGCGCATGGAGACCTGTTCCGCTTGGAGATGCACAGAACCTTTCGTTCAGATTCCAGACCAGCGGTACATATTATTCATCTCTTTCCGCAAGTTTCGTGGAGCCATGGCTGTTCGGCAAGAAGCCTACGTCATTGAGCCTTTCAGCTTACTATAGCCGTCAGACGAACTCCTACCTCATGTGGAACATCCTGAACAATGACAAGCAGTTCGAGGTGTACGGATTTTCTGCGGGACTCGGAAACCGTCTGAAATGGCCTGACAACTATTTCGTATTGTATAACCAGCTCAGCTGGCAGACATACAAGTTGAGGGATTGGTACTCGAACTACTTCATATTCGATGACGGTATCTCCCACAACCTCAGCTACACATTGGGATTGTCCAGAACTTCCACCGACCAGCAGATTTATCCGCGCCAGGGTTCGGACCTCTCTTTCTCGGTGCAGATCACGCCTCCGTATTCATTGTTCAGACGCAAGGACAAAGGGGTGCTTGACGCCGCCGGAAATCCTGCGAAGGTCGGCAACTGGAGAGACATCAACTATGACAGATGGTCGTCACAGGACAGATACAAGTGGATTGAGTATCATAAATGGACATTCAAGGGTTCATTGTACACGAAACTCGTGGGCGACCTCGTGCTCATGACCAGGGCGCAGTTCGGTTACCTCGGATATTATAACAGAAAGTGGGGCTATTCTCCATTCGAGGGCTTCCTCGTCGGAGGTGACGGTATGTCGGGCTACAACTCATACGGTTCCGAAGTCATTGCCCTCCGTGGTTATGAGAACTACTCATTGACACCATACCAGGCGACCTCGTACAGCTCGAACGGTTATTCGTATGCCGGCAATGTTTATGATAAATTTACTGTCGAACTCCGTTACCCTATTGTAATGCAGCCGCAGTCTACTATCTTTGCATTGTTGTTCCTCGAGGGCGGCAACTGCTGGTCGGACATCAGGGATTTCAATCCGTTCGAAATCAAGCGATCTGCCGGTGTCGGCGTGAGGGTTTACCTCCCTGTGATCGGCCTCCTCGGAATCGACTGGGGTTATGGATTTGATGACAAGACCAATGGAAAGGGACAGTTCCACTTCCTTATCGGTCAGCAGTTCTAGGATATTGATATTGAAAACATAAAAATTGATTGATATGAAAAAGATTATTTTGATCGTAGCTGCAGCGCTTGTTTCATTGTCGGCTTCAGCTCAGAAATTCGCTCATGTTAATTTCAATGAGCTCGTAATGCTTATGCCTGCGGCAGATTCTGCTAGAGCACAGATCGCGGCTTCTCAGCAGGAAGCTCAGGATACATACAAGAGCATGACTGACGAGTTCCAGGTTAAGTATCAGCAGTATCAGCAGAAGAGCTCCACTTGGACACCTGCCATCCGCGAAAGCAAGGAGAAGGAACTCCAGGATATCCAGACCAGAATCCAGGATTTCGACCAGTCCATCCAGCAGGAACTCCAGCAGCAACAGCAGCAGCTCATGGCTCCTATCCAGCAGAGGGCTGTCGCAGCAGTCGAGAAGCTCGCAAAGGAAGGCGGTTACATCTATGTTTTCGAAAAGGCTTCAATGCTGTATGTTGATGAGACTCAGAGCGTAGACCTGACACCGGCTGCAAGAAAGGCTCTCAACATTCCTGACGGAAGAACTCTGGAAACTCTCCAGCAGGAACTTCAGGCTCAGGCACAGAAGCAGTAATAAACCATTGATTTATAGGGCGGTATCTTCAAGATATCGCCTTTTTTATTTTTCTCTGTAAATTTCTTACAAATTATTATGATTTGAACGTTTTTATTATTAGATTTGCAGAGAACTAAGTATGATTCTTTAATATTTTTAAGGAATATATACAGCGACTGGCCGCAGGGCCAGATTTTATGACAATTGACTATAAAACGTTAAAGTAAAACCAATTAACTAATAACACAAATGAGAACCGAAGAAATCATGGCCAAACTCCAGGCCAAGTATCCTACGGAGAAGGAATATCTCCAGGCTGTACGTGAAGTACTTGAGTGCATCGAGGATGTATATAACAAGCATCCTGAATTCGAGAACGCACGAATCATCGAGCGCCTCGTGGAGCCGGACAGAATGTTTACATTCCGTGTTACTTGGGTTGACGACAAGGGCGAGGTTCAGACAAACACCGGATACCGTGTACAGTTCAACAACGCTATCGGACCATACAAGGGCGGTCTCCGTTTCCATCCTTCAGTGAACCCTTCAATCTTGAAGTTCCTCGGATTCGAGCAGACATTCAAGAATGCTCTTACGACATTGCCTATGGGCGGCGGCAAGGGCGGTTCAGATTTCAACCCTAAGGGAAAATCAGAGGGCGAAATCATGAGATTCTGCCAGGCTTTCATGCTTGAATTGTGGAGAAACATCGGTCCTGACATGGACGTTCCTGCAGGCGACATCGGAGTCGGCGGCCGTGAAATCGGCTTCCTTGAGGGAATGTACAAGAAACTTACCCGCGAGCACAATGGCGTGCTTACCGGCAAGGGCCTTTCTTTCGGCGGTTCACTCATCCGTCCTGAAGCTACCGGTTTCGGTGCAGTTTATTTCTTGCAGCACATGCTTCATAATCATAAGGCTGACCTCGACATCAAGGGCAAGACCGTGGCTGTTTCCGGTTTCGGTAACGTATCATGGGGTGCCTGCGTAAAGGCTACTGAACTCGGCGCTAAGGTCGTAGCTATCTCAGGTCCTGACGGAGTTATCTACAACCCTAACGGAATGACCAAGGAGAAACTCGACTACATGCTCGAACTCCGTGCATCTTGCAACGACGTTGTCGCTCCGTTCGCAGAGAAATTCCCGGATGCGACATTCACCCCTGGCAAGAAGGCTTGGAGCGTGAAGTGCGACATCGCTATGACTTGCGCATTCCAGAACGAAATGTCCAAGGAAGATGCTGAGGAACTCATTGCAAACGGCACATGGTGCTGCGTTGAGGTTTCCAACATGGGTTGCCAGCCGGGCGCTATCGAGGCATTCCAGAAGGCCAGGATTCTCTTCGCTCCAGGAAAGGCTGTCAATGCAGGTGGTGTAGCTACATCAGGTCTTGAAATGACCCAGAATGCAATGCACCTCAGCTGGACTGCGAAAGAGGTGGACGAGAAACTCCATGGCATCATGGACGCTATCCATGCTTCTTGCGTGAAGTACGGTACACAGGAGGACGGATATATCAACTATGTCAAGGGTGCCAACATCGCCGGCTTCATGAAAGTTGCCGAGGCTATGCTTGCACAGGGCATTTTCTAGATTGAGTGATATCGATTGATGACGGGTGCATTTGTTATGATTTGCACCCGTCATCGTTTTGTATATCTCTTGAAAATTGTCTATATTCGCGTCTTATTATTGAATAAAACTAGACAATAATATTATTCGAAAACATAAAATGTCAACTGAAACAGTTAAACCAACTGCGGCTTTTCCGGTAAAGAAGCTCGTGATGCTTCTTCTTACCATTGCCGTATTTCTTTTTTTCTGGTTTGTTCCCAGGTCATTCTTCGGAGTGACACCTAACGGGACTCCTATCCTTTCAATCATTGAACAGAGAACAGTTGCGATTTTTGCACTCGCAGCATTGATGTGGATGTTCGAGATTCTCCCGACGTGGGCGACATCCGTAACCGTCATCGTGGTATTGCTGTTCACTATTTCGGACAGCTGTCCGCTATTCCTCAGGAATGTGGACGCCGATCCTGGTGACATGGGCACATTTGTCAGCTACAAGGCCCTCCTGGCAGCATTTGCGGATCCTACCATCATGCTCTTCCTCGGAGGATTCCTCCTTGCGATTGCAGCGACCAAGGTCGGTCTGGACGTCCAGCTTGCGAGAGTCCTGCTGAAGCCGTTCGGAACCAAGCCTAAATTCGTGCTTCTCGGTTTCCTCTTGGTCATCGGTGTATTCTCAATGTTCATGAGCAATACGGCTACCGCCGCAATGATGCTTACCTTCCTGGCACCTGTCCTCAAGACACTTCCGGCCAGCGAGAGAGGCCAGGCCGGATTGGCATTGGCAATTCCTGTTGCAGCTAACATAGGTGGTATCGGAACCCCTATCGGAACCCCTCCTAACGCCATCGCTCTCGGCTATCTGACTGAGACAATGCATCAGAGCATCGGTTTCGGCGAGTGGATGCTCATCATGGTGCCTTACGTTATCGTGATACTTCTTTTCGCATGGTTCCTCCTTCTGAAACTCTTCCCGTTCTCTTCAGACAAGATTGAACTCAAGATAGAGAATACCAGAAAGCCGGATACCAAGACATATATCGTTTGGGTGACATTCGCCGTGACCATCCTTCTTTGGGTGCTCGACAGATACACCGGTATCAATGCCAATGTAGTGGCAATGATTCCTGTCGGTGTGTTCTGCGCGACCGGTGTCATCACGAAAGAAGACCTCAAGAACGTGGAGTGGAGCGTACTCTGGATGGTTGCCGGCGGTTTCGCGCTCGGTATTGCATTGAACAAGACAGGTCTCGCCGAGAACCTCGTCCAGTCTATTCCGTTCGCATCATTCAAGCCGCTCGTAATCCTCATCCTTTCAGGTCTCCTCGGATATGCGATGTCCAACTTCATTTCGCACTCCGCTGCAGCCAGCCTCCTCGTTCCTATCCTCAGTGCGGTAGGTGTAGGTATGGGTGACATGCTCGGCCCTATCGGCGGCGTGAAGGCCCTCCTCGTGGGAGTTGCACTTTCTACCTCTGTGGCAATGCTTTTCCCTATCAGTACACCTCCGAATGCCATTGCGCATTCTACCGGTCTTATCCAGGTCAAGGATATGACGAAGGTCGGTGCAATCATCGGTGTAGTCGGCCTTATACTTGGTTATGCAGTATTGATTTTCATCGGATTCTAATGAAAAATAGATTTTTGGCACTGGCAGTCGTTGCGCTTTTCGCTCCGGCTGCCAAGGCTTTTGCTTCTGAGCCTGCTGACGCTTCAGCGAAAATAGAGAAGCCTTCGCATTTCAAGTTTTACGGTTTTATCCGCAACTACGTCGCTTTCGACTCACGTGAGAGCAAGTCCGGTACCAAGGATTTGTTCTACTATATCCCTAAGGATGAGGAGCTTAACGCGAAAGGGGAGGATATGAATGCAAATCCTACATTCCGTTTCCTCGCGATTACTTCACGTGTAGGTCTGGATGTAAAGGATTACCAGTTCGGCAAGACCAAGGTCGGCGCTAAGATTGAGACCGACTTCTATTGCATGAACGGCAATGTCGCCGTACTCCGTCTGCGTCAGGCTTATGCAACATTGGGATGGGACGGACTCGGCAAGGACGGCAAGCAGAGCACTTCGCTGAAAATCGGCCAGGCATGGCATCCTATCGCTGCTGACCAGCCTTATGTGATTGATTTGGAGACAGGTACGCCGTTCAATCCGTTCAGCCGTACTCCTCAGGTCATGCTCGACCACAACTTCTCCAAGAATTTCACATTGACAGGCGGCTTCATCTGGCAGATGCAGTATCTTTCATCAGGTCCTAACGGAGCTTCTGACAATTATATCAAGTATGGCTGCACTCCGGAGTTCTATGCCGGCGTCACGTTCAAGAGCAACAACGGCTTCACCGGTCGTGTGGGCATGGATGTGCTCAGCATCAAGCCGCGCTGGAGAAATTCTGCTGGTGACAAGGTCGATGACCGTATCACCACCGTCAGCCCATACGTTTATGCCCAGTATTCGAAAGATGCTTTCGCTGTCAATGCCAAAGTGGTGTATGCTTCTGCAGGCGAGCATTTCAACATGCTTTCAGGTTATGGCGTGACGGACATTAATTCTGACGGTTCATGGGAGTATGCCCCTCTCCATAGCACTGCATCATATCTTTCTGTAAAATACGGCCGCAAGCTTCAGGTCCAGGGAATGATCGGCCACATGAAGAATCTCGGAACATCCAAGTCCCTTTATGAGGACCCTGCGAATCCGGGATATACCAGCACGGACAATGTTTATATCAGTGGAAACGGTTTCCATAACCTGAACCAGATTATCCGCGTGACCCCGACAGTGGTATATAACCTCGGAAAGCTTTCATTCGGTCTTGAGTACGACATCACTTCAGCCCAGTATGGAAAGTATGACGTTGCCAAACACGTGAACTCCTCCAACGGACTTGTCGACGGAGACCTTCACTGGGTTACCAACCATCGTCTTCTCGGAATGGTGAAATTTACGTTCTAGTCTGATGGATAAGGAATTACTTGTTTCCAGCATCCGGTCCATTCCGGATTTTCCCAAGGAGGGAATCCTTTTCAGGGACGTGACTACGCTTTTCAAGAATGCTGATGCGTTCAAGGAGGCCGTAGATGCGATATACGAACTTTACAAGGATAAAGGCATTACCAAGGTCGCCGGCCTGGAATCCCGCGGATTCATTCTCGGGGCGGCATTGGCATACAAACTTGGAGCAGGCTTCGTCACGATACGCAAGCCCGGCAAACTGCCATGTGACACATACTCTGAAGAATACATGAAGGAGTATGGTCCCGACACGCTTGAAATTCATACGGATGCATTGACATCGGATGATGTTGTGCTGCTTCATGACGACTTGCTGGCGACAGGCGGAACTGCCGTGGCAGCATTGAACCTTATACGCAAGTTCTCGCCGAAGGCGATTTTTGCGAACTTCATAATAGAGTTGGCGGAGTGCGACGGGATGGCTGCAATGCCGTCCGACATCGAGACTACTGCCCTGTTGAAGCTGTAGATGAATCACGGGACGACCGACTCCGGCCGCCCCGTGCTTTTTCAAGCGCTTTTTCGGATATACTTATCAACTCATATAAACAAACTTATGTTAAAAAAAACCTTTTTTGCTGCAGTTGTAGCATTGATGGCGTTCTCGCAGATGGCGAAAGCGCAGACAAACCTCCAAATCTTTTACGACTTCGGTCGTGACCGTAAACAAGTTACCACCACCCTTGAGGGCTTCTATGGGGACAAATGGGGTAACACATTCTTTTTCATCGACTACGACTACAAAGCAAGAAAAGCTGATGGAAACAAGGCTCCGTCAGGAACTTACTTCGAGATCGCCCGTTGCCTGAATTTCTGGCAGAACAGCAAACTGGCTCCTCTCAGCGTACATGTGGAGTACAATGGCGGTGTTTACAATGCGTATAACATCAACCATGCGTTCCTCGGCGGTCTTGACTGGTTCTTCCACAGCAAGGATTTCAAGAACACGTTGAACCTGAAAGTTCTCGGAAAATACATCGTATATGACAAGGCCGCTGACGGCAGCAGACCTCACAGCAAGGTTCCGATGCAGTTCACCGCTGTCTGGGGCATGCAGGATCTTTTCAATGTCAAGGGCTTGAGATTCAGTGGCTTCGCTGATTTCTGGTGGCAGAACCATGCAGTATGTCCTGTAAACAAAGAGGGTGAGTGCAAATGGGCAGAAGCAAAAACTTCCAATGTCGTGTTCGTCTCAGAGCCACAGCTCTGGTATGCAGTAGGCCAGCACTTCGGCGTGGACAATCTCAATGTCGGTACCGAGCTTGAGCTTTCTTATGATTTCGGTTCAGCAAAAGGCTTCTGGTGCCGTCCATGTCTGGGTGTAAAGTGGGTTTTCTAATCATTGACAAGCCATGAACTTACTTTTGCAGAAAACCTTCGGTCTGGATCCGGCAAAGCACAGCATCAGGACTGAAATCATTGCCGGTCTCACCACTTTCCTCACGATGGCCTATATCCTGGCCGTGAACCCTAACATCTTCTCGAATCTTGCTTCTATGGGCATGCCTACGGATGCCGTGTTTACTGCCACGGCTCTTGCAGCGATTGTCGGCTGTCTCGTGATGTCCATCTATGCCAAGAAACCTTTCGGACTTGCTCCGGGCATGGGCCTCAATGCCTTCTTCGTTTTCTCCGTATGCATCGGCATGGAGATTCCATGGCAGTTGGCACTGACCGCGGTGTTTATCGAGGGTGTCATCTTTATCCTGCTGACAGTCACCAATGTACGTAAGCTTATCGTGGATGCGATTCCGATGAACCTCAAGCGTGCCATCGGTGCCGGTATCGGTCTTTATATCGCTTTCATCGGTCTTAAATCTGCGGGCGTTATTGCCGGTAGTGAGGCTACTTTCGTGACACTTGGCGATTTGTCCGACAAAACCGTCATTCTGGCGATTGTGGGTCTTGTCCTCACTTCTGCGCTGGTGATTCTCAAAGTCCGCGGCGGCATGCTCATCGGTATCATCGCCACCACCATCATCGGTATCCCTATGGGCGTTACCCATTACAACGGCGTGATGTCCACACCTCCCAGCATTGACGCGATCTTCTGCCAATTCGATTGGTCCCAGGTATTTTCCTGGCAGATGGTCGGCATCGTGTTCACGTTCCTTTTCATTGACATGTTCGATACGATCGGAACTGTCGTAGGCGTGTCCGTGAAGTCCGGAATGGTGGACAAGGACGGCAATGTGGACGGCATCAACAAGGTGCTCATGGCTGATGCCGTGGCTACTGTAGCCGGCGCCATGTGCGGAACCAGTACCACCACCACATATATTGAGAGTGCTTCCGGTGTTTCAGAGGGCGGCCGTACAGGTCTGACGTCATTCGTCATCGCAATTTGCTTCGCAGCGGCTCTCTTCTTCTCGCCATTGTTCCTTGCTATTCCAGCCGCAGCTACAGGCCCTGTCCTGTTCATCGTAGGCGTGATGATGGCGGCTCCTGTGAAGAGCATCGATTGGGAGGATTATGCCGACGCAATTCCTGCATTCGTGACAATGCTTCTCATGCCGTTGACCTACAGCATTTCCGACGGTATCATGCTGGGTATGATCACCTATGTAGTCCTTAACGCATTGACAGGCAAGTTCAAGAAGATCTCCATCACCATGTGGATTCTCGCCGCGCTGTTTGTCCTGAGATATATTCTGGTGTAATCCGGGATTTTACATAAATGAAAGAGGAGGATGGCCTTCAAAGCCGTCCTCCTCTTTCTGGAAATGGATGAAACTACCTTTATTTGTTGTAACGTATTGCTATATATTCAATTGCGCTGGAGTGGTTCGTCTCTGACGCTCCGCCCATCAGCCTGGCGTTGGCGTAGTCCGCACCGTTGCTGCACAAGTCATTGACAGGAACAAGCCTGATATAGACATTCTCCTTTCCGAGAATCTCCTGCGGCAGCTCGAAGTTGATTCCCTTGTATGCGACAATTGATGAGTACAGGGTGTTGCTCCAAACTGATACGTCCGGAACTGTGTATTCCCCGATGAGATTCCATCTGCTGTCATCCTTGGCGGCCTGGGAATCCGTGGTGGACCATTCCGCTTTCCAGAATCTTGGAGCATACCATTTCTGCTCTGTGTTGAGAACTGAAATCTGGAGCGATATATGGCTTGTGGATATTCCGGCAGTCGAGAAATTGAGAAGCCATCCGTATGGCCTGTTGTTGTCGTAGTCCCACCAGTAGTGAGATGCGAAAGCCGTGAAGCAGTTTCCGGAGACATTGCTTTTGCCGTATAATCCGGAGGAGCCATAATTGATGCCGCTCGCCTGGCTTGTCGCATAAGCGTTTGTCGCATTAGGTCCGCACCATTCAATGCTTCCGTCTGGATTGAAGCTTACGAGGCTGCTCATATCAGCATTATAATGCTCTTTTGCAGGGTCGAGAACTATTCCGATGCCGTTCTTGTTGCCGAGGTTCATTCCGAACATATAGTTCACATTGTTGCCCATAGGCCCGAGGTACTCGTAGGTGCCGGCGCCCCACATATGCTGATTGTATGTGGCCAACGTGTACTCCTTTGCTTCAGAACCGGTGTACTTCTCCTGGTATGTATGGGTGAACCATCCGTTCTCGCCATATGTAGGCCGGCATACCTCTTCAGCCTTGTCAGGATTCCAGAAACGGTATTCTGTCAGAAGGGCGGAGAAACTGTCCTCGACGCTGTCATTCATCTGTCCCCATATATCCTCCTTGCACTGGTGCCGTATCTGGTAGCGCCCGATGTTGCCGAGCTCGACATCTTCTTCAATCTCGACAGGATCAGCTCCGTCTCTCCATTCGAATCTGGAGAACCGTTCGTGCACAACCACTCCGCTTATCTTTCCGGAACCGTAAGGAAGGCGGGTTCCGTCATTTCTGTAAAGGCAGACAGTGTTCGTATACATATAGAGATGGTCTCCGTTTATGTCCCTGACAAGCAGGGGATATTTTGACAGACGGCTGGCGTTTGTGCCGATGGCGTATCCTTCATTCACCGGAGTGATGGCTCCCTTTCTGACAGGGAATTCCACATCCTTCAATGTCACATAAGTATATACATCGCTGTCCGTCAGCTCGTTCATATACTTCTCCTTGACCGGTATCGAGCCCTTGGTTCCGGCTATCTGGGACACAATCATATTCTTGGTGACATTCTTGATTGTCACTCTGTCCGGATCTGTGCTGAACACCGCAGTTGCGCCGTGCAGCAGGATCTGGACCTTGTCGAACTGGTTGAAAGAGTTGTCTGCAGGTGTGGCGGTGATCAGGGCCACGCCGCAGCTTCCGTCAAGAGCCTCAAGATATACGGTTGTCTTCGACCCGTTGTAGTCGATGGCGGAGGTGGTTATCTGTTCGTTCTCGCCTGCGTTCCCGCTGTCAGTGTTGCTGACTACATAGCCCTCGATGATGATATAATCGGAGATTTCTTTGCCGGTTGCGTAATTGTCCATCACGTCTTTTATCGAAACCTCGCGTCCGATGCCCTCTTTGGCGTTTCTCTGCACGATGTTCAGCGACAGGGCCACTTTGTCTCCCCAGCCGTCAGTGTATGAGAAATATATGGTTGCGGTTCGCGGGTTTATCTCGTCAGGGTTGGCGGCTGTCACAATTGACATTACACGTTCTTCGCTTTCAGAATCAGGAATGTCAATGCTCTCGATCCAGGTGGAGTCTGCTCCTTCAGGGAAAACCTTCTCCACGGTGAAATATGAGAACGGCACATTTGTGATCACTGACTCCTCGAGTTTTCCACCGGCTCCGTCCGCAATGATGGAAGTGTTCTCTTTCGAGAGGACAGCGGTCATAAGACCTTTCTGCTTGATATAAACAGTGTCCCTTCTTGAGTCAACATCGCTGCAGAGGACGATTCCTGTCATTCTCTTGAATTCCTCGTTGAATGAGCAGGAGGCGGTGACTGTGCCGTCACCGTTGCCCTCCCAGCTGTCAAGTTCCAACCAGTCGGTATCTTCAGTCCGCTCAATGTGATATGCGCCGTTTGAGAATACCGGGATTTCCACAGTGGACGCCTCTGCCTCCACTACATACTCCTTGCCGTTGGCTCCGAGTTCCACGAGAGGGATATCGGCGGCGTCATCCACATCGCAGGACGACACCACAGCAGCGGCGGCAAGAAATGCGGAAATGATTTCTTTTATTCTGATATCTGTTTTCATACTGAGTTCCAATTAATTATAACGTACTGTGAGAGTTCCGATTCTGATTCCGGTGGACTTGTTTGTCAGTGTTCCTTTTTCGATTCCAAGGTTGTTCTGCCAGTCGCTTGCCGAAATCTTTGGACTGATGTCGGTCACTTTGTCCGCCACCTGGAATCTCACTGTCACATTCTCCTTGCCGAAGCACTCGGCCGGAAGCTTTCTCAGATACTCCTCGAATCCAGGACAGCTGTCCTGTGAGGTTGTCGTAAACCATACTACTGAACGGTTCTTGAGAATTCCGCCGTCAACATCTTTGAAGGTGGTTCCTCCGTCCACTGAGTACAGCATCTTCCAGTGCGCAGGCGAGTCAAGTGTCGTGTTGCCCATCTCTCCGTGTCCCCAGACAATGCCCACAACTAAATTGCTTCCGTTGAGTCCTGCCGTTGAGAAATTGATGTCGAAATATTTCCCCTCGTCCGCGGAGAAATCCCACCAGGAATTGGTCAGTTTGATTGCGGCGCTCGGAATGAGTCCTTTCTGGTTAGAGCCGGTAGCGTCTTTGCTGACAGTATTGTTGAAGTCAGTGGAAAGCGCGAAGGTAGCTCCATAGACATTCATAGTACCTTCTCCCTTTTCCGGGACAATGTTGTTGACTTTATCGTTCCAGTTCCATTCCACGATGGTATTTGAGAATGGACTGTTTTCCAGTTCAATGTCTTCCTCCACCATTGCACGGACCTGGTATTTGGAGTAGCTGCCGTACCTCGGGTTTTCCTCGAACACGATTACTCCGTGTATTGTTCCTGAGCCCTGTGGAAGGAATGTCGGGTTGTTGCTGCCTAAAGGCTCTCTTCTCCAGGCCACGTAAGAGTTGGTCAGGAGAGATATGAAACTGCCTTCAGTGTCGGTCACCATCAGCGGTGCGGTGTCCCATCTCGGAGCGGATGGGGTACCGGAAGGGTTGATGCCCTTTCCATCGTCCCGGATGCTGTATCCGTCGGTGCAGTTCGTGTAAGATCCGTCCTTTGCGAGAATCTCCACATCCTGAAGGTCAACTAAAGTGTAGATGTCATTGTCGGTGAGCTCTGAAATCTTCCTCTTCTTGGCAGGTACCAGGAATGAGTCAGGTGTTCCGGCCTCGATGACACTCTCGGCAGTGAGCCCTGAAACCACGTAGCGGACTGGATTGTCATATCTCTGGAGCTTGGCTCCCTCGATTGCTATGCGGACCTTGGAATATCTCTCTATGATATTGTCCTCCACGGTCTTGAATTTCAGCATTACGCCATATCGCCCGTCGATGCTCTCAAGGTAAGAGGTCTTGTAGTTCTCGTTGAAGTCAAACTTGAACTGCGCGGTCTGGGTGTTTTTGGCAATGTTGGCGCTTCCCGGATCGCTGACAACGTAGCCCTCTATGTACTGTTTCGATGTGAGTTCTCCCGGTGCCAGTGCCCTGAGCTCCTCGAATGAGAGTGGGTCAGGATAAGCAAGCTGGCTGACAACGAATGAACTGCTGATGCTGTTTCCGGAATCGTCGGAATACTCCATAACGATGGTGGCAGTCCTGTCAGCCCCGCTCTCGTTCTTGGATACTGAGAAATCCAGCGATGTTCCTGTCAGTTTGACCCCGCTCAGCCATTTGTTCTCCTCGTCGTCAGGATTGGAGTAATTGACTGTGAGGCTGTAGTTGTTGGTGTATGCGTAGATGTTGTTGTCCAGGGTCTCTACTGAATATGTGCCTTTGTATCCGGCGTATTCACCTGAATCTTCAGAAAGTGAGAATACAGGCTCGGAAATGCCCTGGGTTACAGTCATAGAAGACTTGCGGTTCTCGCCGGTGGCGTCCTCCACATACATTGTTATGACGGCTGTCCTCGGGGCTTCGGAGGTATTCTCGGTGACATCGAACTTGAAGTTTTTGCTGGTGATTGCTTTGGCTGTCAGCCAAGGCTCGTAGCCGGATGCCGCTTCCTCTTCGCCCATCTTGACAATTGCGAGAGTGTCCCCCTCTGCGCCGAGGAAGAGAGTCTCCGCTGTGATTCTGTCAAGGTCGTACATCAGGTTTGTGCTGATAGGAGCGGATATGCTGGCCGATGTCTTGAGAAGATTCATAGCGGAATTGCTGAATCCCAATGAGATGTCGCTCAGGCTGCCGGCCTGGGTGACGGTAATCGTGTCGCAAAGGCTGCCTTTGTTCAGGACGATGCCCACTTTCCTTGCAATGCCGTAGTTGGCGGACCAGGAAAGCACGAGGTCGTGATTGCCCTCTCCGGACAGTTTGTTGAGTGACACCCAGTCAGCCGCCTCTGTGAATCCGGCTGTCCATTTGCCGTCGGAATAGACGAGAATATGCGTGGAGCCTGACTCCTTCGGAATCGACAGCTTGTGCGAATTGACGGAAAGCGGAAGTTCAAGGTCGAATTTGTCATTGCAGGAGACCGCCAAAGCCCCAGCTGCAATACCCGCAAGCGCTGTCCTGAGTATATTTTTCAATAATTGATTCATAATGCTCATAAGTTATTAAAGACCGTATTTTGCGTATTCCTTGTTGTCGAGATTATATTTGGAATATACGACCTCGGTGTCCGGAATAGGGTAGTATTCGTGGCAAGGCTTGATGTTGTTCAGAAGATATGTATAGTCCGAATAATCGAGGACGGACTGGTACCAAATTCCCCATCTCACAAGGTCGTATTTCCTCTGGAACTCCCCGAACAGCTCACGGGCGCGTTCATTGCGGATTTCGTCCTGAAGTCTGGCCGGGCTGCGGTAAACATAAGGCTTGAGACCGGCCCTGGTCCTTGTCATATTCAGATATTCAACTGATTCTTCGTATCTTCCTGTTTCGTGGAGGCATTCAGCCTTCATAAGAATCGCGTCTGCGTATCTGAACACTTTGTAATTGTTCCCGTCGTAGCTTCCCTGCATATCAGGGCACCAGAATTTCGGTCCCATCCAAGGGCGTGTGTTCACGCCGGTGAAGGTCTTTCCTTCGTAATCCCAGGCCATATTGTATTTGGCGCGGATGTCAGCTCCGAGCTTGGTCTGGAGACCCTGGCAGAAGAAGACATTTGGACGCATTGCAGCCCAGGTTGTGGCCTGGTTGCCAAGCTCCGGTATTTCCACACCGTCGTAAATCGCGGAATTGGCCTTCCTTGTAGGGGTGCAGATGCAGGCCACATTCGAGGTGTATATCACACCGCCCTGCGTGTAGGTGTGCTGAATCTCCATTATGGACTCAGGGGTGTTCTTGTCGCGGAAACGCACATTGGCGGTGTAGTCGTAGTCTGAAAGGTTTCCGTATATCTTCTCCAGGGCCTCTATTGCGTTGATGGCGGTTTCCCAATCTTTGTTCCACATAGCCATCTTTCCGATGAGAATATATGCGCAGGCCGCACCAAGGCGGTTGCCTTCATTGTCATAAGTCCTTGTCTGTGAGGCGAGCGGGGCTATCTCCAAAAGATCCTGGATGCAGGCCTCCCTTGTCTTGCCGGCGTCCATCCTCGGAAGAACAGCTATCCTGTCAAGGGTGGCGTTGTCATTCACAGGGTCGAAATAGAAAGGCACATTGCCGAAGAAACTTGTGAGAATGTAGTAGTAGAAGGCCCTCAGAGTCTTTGCTTCGCATAGAAGCTGTATGCGCTGCTCGTTGTTCTCGTCTATGTCCCCGTTCTCGTCAACGAACGCGCGTGACTTGGTGATTCCGTCAATGGCGAAGTTGCAGCGCTGAACTCCAAGATATCCCTGTGTCCATACAGTGGCGCCGAGCCTCGGAGTCGCAGGAGAGATGTCCAGACGTGCATCCAGAGTTCCTGAAGGACAGTACGCTATGTCAGTAACGCACTCTGTGGCAATCATATAAGTGTAGTTGAAGATGGTCTTCATCGGGATGTAGCAGCCGTTGACCACTGACTGGCATTCCGAGAACTTCCTGAAGAAATTGTCAGGCGTGGACAGCGAGCTCGTGTCCTCTTCCAGAGAGCAGGCCTGGAATGCGGCTATGACGGCTGCCGCCGCAAATATTTTTATATGTTTCAGATTCATAATAATAACCTTGTTTTAGTATCTGACCTGTATGCTGAATGTGACTGTTCTCGACTTTGGATAAGCTCCGAGGTCAACACGGCGGAGGGTGGATGACGAGCCTTCGCTGGAAACATCAGGATCGAATCCGTTGTATTTCTTCCAGAGGTAGAGGTTGTCACCTATCACGCTGAATGTCACGTCCTTGAAGATTTTGCTCCTCTTGTGCAGGTCGAGATTATATGAAAGCGACAGGGTCTTGAGCCTGAGGAATGAGGCGTCGTGAATCATAAAGTCACTCGGCAGGGCGGCGTCTGAAGTTCCGGCTGCGCGCGGAATGTTGGATTCCGGATTTCGCTCAGGATGCCAGGCGTTCAGCATGTACCTGTACTGGTTCGTGAACTTGGAGCCGGCCATATAGATTTCCGAGTAGTTGTAAATCTTTCCTCCGAGTGAGTATGCAAAATACACACCGAGGCTCAGCCCTTTCCAGTAGAACGTGTTCTGGAGTCCTCCGTAGAGGTAAGGATCGGCATTGCCTTGATATACAAGGTCTTTCTGGCTCAGGACTCCATCGTGGTCAATGTCGTAGTAGCGTGCTACTCCGTTGGCGGTGGATGAGGCGCTCACGTATGTTTTGGTCACCTTGTTGCGCTCTCTCTCCTCGTCATTCTTCCAAACGCCGCCGTATTTGAATCCCCAGAGGGCGTTGAGAGGATAGCCTTTGACGTAACCGTACATCATATAGGAGTTGTTTCCAGGAGCTGAAAGGGCTTTCACGAAGTCCTCGGATCCGATGTCCTCGACTCTCTGCTTGTTGTGCGAAAGGGTGAGGGTTGTGGACCAGCTGAAATTCTTTTTCATAATGTTCTGGCTCTCTATGGTGAGCTCGAATCCTTTGTTGGAAGTCTTTCCGATGTTGCCGAACCTGCTTGAGAAACCGGTCTGGGTAGGAACCTGGACAGAGAGCAGAAGGTCGGAAGTCTTTGAGTAATAGGCTTCAGCAGTGATGTTCAGTCTGTTCTTGAACAGGGCGATATCCAGGGCAGCATTGTAGGATGCTGTCTTTTCCCAGGTGAGGTCAGGTGAGTCCAGGCGTGACAGGTAATATGCTGCCGGCTGCGAACCGTCGAACAAATAGCCTCCGGTCGTGGATGAAAGCGCAGCGAGGGAACGGTAAGGGCTGATGGCGTCGTTTCCGGTCATACCGGCGCTGAGCCTGAGAGCGAGATCGTCCACACGCATGGCATTTTTCATAAACGGCTCGTTGGCAACATTCCATCTCAATGCGGCTGAAGGGAAGAACGCCCATTTCTTGTTGGCGGCGAAGTTGGATGCTCCGTCATAACGTCCAGTCACAGTGAGGTAATACCTTGAGCCGAAATTGTAATTGCCCCTGGCAAACACGGACATCTTGGTCTTCTTGCTGAATCCGGAGGAAACTGAATAAGTCTCCTTGTCGAGCACGGAGTTCATATTGTTCCATTTCACCTCGTCGTCCATATAGCCGGAACCGGAGATGGCCAGGTTGTTGGATGTGAATTTGTATGCTGAGAATCCGGCCATCAGGTCCACTGTGTGCTTCTTGGCCTTGATTTTATAGGTGGCGGTGTTCTCGGATGACATTGATCTCTCGTCATACTCTGCCCTGTAGGCCTCTCCGCCCTCATTTTCGGCTTTTCTCGGGAGCGTTCCCGGATAATACCTGTAAGTGTGTCTCTGATAATAGTAATATGAGAATGTGCTCTTGATGATGAGGTTCTTCACTGGGGTCAATGTTGCAGTGAAGGCGTGGTTGGTGGAATGTCTCTCAAGATAATACGTGTTCAGGTCTATGAGAGAACGCGGCGTGTTGATTTTCTGTCCTGAATAATACAGCGGGTTGAATGAGTCGCCCGGTTTCATAAGAGGTGACAGGTACTGTGCTCCGCTCCACCAGGAGGTGCCGCCGATTGTGGCCTTGTTCTCGTCATTGTGCCTCCAGGTGTAAGAGCCGCTGTAGCCGAGTTTCAGCCATTTGAAATACTGCCTGTCCATATTTATCCTTCCGGTGAACCTGCGCTGGCCGCTGTCCTGGATGATACCGTCAGTGTCATTGTAGGAGAATGACGCATAGTGGGAACTCTTGTCGTTGCGACCTGAAAGTGAAAGGGCGTAATTCTGGTAAAGAGCTGTCCTGGTGATTTCCTTTATCCAGTCGGTGCCTTCCCCGTAAGAGAGAGGGTCTTTGTAAACTCCGCTTGAAAGCGGGGTGTCCGCTCCTACGTCAGGATGATTCTCGTCGCCTCCGAAATAAGCGATGTCATTACGGTATATGGCGAACTCGGATGCGTTCATAATGTCCAGTGAGCGCGGCAGCTGTGCAAATCCCACGTCAGCCTTGAACGTGATGTTCACCTTGTCTTTCAGGCCAGAGCCCTGCTTGGTGGTGATGATGATGACGCCATTGGCTCCTCTTGAACCGTAAATGGCTGTAGATGAAGCATCTTTCAGGACGTTGATGCTGGCGATGTCGTCTGAGTTGATATCGTTCAGGTCGTGGATTGCGTCAATGATTCCGTCCACGACGAACAAAGGCTCGTTGGATGCGGAAATGGACCTCGTTCCCCTGATTCGGATAGTGGTCGTGGCTCCCGGAGCTCCGTTTGTCGACATAAAGTCAGCGCCTGCGATACGTCCCTGGAGGGCGTTGTCCACAGAGAGCACAGGAGCATTCTGGATGTCGCTCATCTTGACGTTCGCCACTGAACCTGTGAGGTCGCTTTTCTTTACGGAGCCGTAGCCGATGACAACCACGTCCTCAAGCACGTTGGCGTCTTCTTTGAGCGTGAAAGCGAATTTTGTGCGGTTCTGCACTTTGGCAGTCTGGGACTCGAATCCCATATACAGAACCTCGATTGTGGAACCCTGATTCACTTTCAGGGAGAATTTTCCCTGGGCGTCAGCAGTCGTGTAGATTGTGTTACTGCCAATCATACGGATGGTCGCTCCCTGAAGAGGAAGCCCGTCGGTGTCTACTACTGTTCCGGTGATGTTGACATCACCCTGGCCTGTCTGGGCAGACATCGGCATCGTGGCAGCCGTTCCGAACAGTACCGCTGCCAGAATGCTTCTGGCAAGGGTTTTCAATATGTTATGCATCTATGGTCTATTTTGAAGTTGATAATACTATTGCTGGTCTTCCGGAGCGGTTCCGAGGATGATGTCCTTGCCGCTGCCTCCGTTGGCTTCGAAAAGGTCCTCATCGTCCGGAGTGAAGCGTCTGATATAGATGTTGTCTATGAAAATTCTGTTGCAGACACTTTCCGGGGTGGATGACAGTGAGCCTGCCGTGAGACGGATTCTCGTGTCTCCGCTGATCGGGTTGGAAGGTGTTGAGGCAATGAACACCATATACTCGCTGCCGCAGTCCCACATACTTGCAGGGAAATTCTCGTCAGCCATATTGTAATAAGGCACTTCGAATTCCATCCTGGTCCCGCCTTCTTCCGCGAAATCCCGTATGACTCCTCCGTCCAGCACTTCGAAAGAAAGCCTGTTGTTGTCTTTCACTCCATCAAGGCTGGTGTAGGCCACAGCCTTGAATGTGACCACGAGCAGGGAGTCGCTCCTGAGGTCTCCGGTGTACGGGCTGATGAAGTCCGCACCGTAGCCTTCCTTGTTCCCGAGCATTATGAAGCCGTTCTTCCCGTAGCACCAGGCATCGTCCTGGCCCGGGATGACAGTGGAGGTGTAACCATAGTCTTTCTGGCTCTGCGACCAGGCTCCGATCAGTGTGCCGTCATCTTTTCGAGGGTCGGCTGAACCGTATTTGAGCCAGGAGAAATTGCAACTCACCCTGGCGGTGAATCCCTGGTTCAAAGTGATGAATTTGCCGTAATTGAGTTCCGGAGCGGAAAGCATAAGCGTGCCGCTTCTCCTTGTGTAATAGGCGATTGAACTCAGTTTGCTGACTTCGAGCTCGATCTTGCTCAGACCTGGTTCGATTTCCTCCAGATTCTTGATCTTAATCCAGGGAGAAGTCAGGTTGTCCTGCCATTTGGCAGTGAACTCCACATTGCTGCGGATGTAGAATGTGGCTGTGCCGCCTTGAACGCCGACAGGGAAAACTGTTGCAGGTTCTTCCCCGTCAGGCTCGGAATACACATCGATGTATTCCTTCCTGTCCTGGTTGGCATCGGAGTCGTCGCAGGAGACGCACATAGCAGGCGGAAGCGCACCTGTCAACAGCAATGCCAGAAGGCCGTTTGCAAGGCCTCGGAAATGTAGTTGTGTTACCATAATGTATAATGAATAATTGTGAATCAGTTGACTTTGAAGTCCACAAGAATAGGCCGGTGGTCGGATGGGTCATAGAACTCAGGCACGTATGTGCTCGGCAATGCGGTTGTCCACTCGTCCGCAAGAATGAATCCCCTGACAATACGGCTGTACATTGACGGTGAGGCGAACATATAGTCTATCCTCGCATTGCCCATAGTGGATGAGCACATCCATCCCGGATATTTCTCCGCTATGATGTCAACGAGGTCTGTGCCTCCGTATATCTTGTTGAGCGCCAGATATTTTGTCGATGATTCGCCGTAGTTGCAGAACCACTCGTCCTTGATTGACCTGGAGTTGAAGTCTCCCATCATCAGCCAGTCGGCCTGTCCGGCATAGGCTGAATTGCCGACAGTCTGCCGGAGGATGTAGTCCATCTCGAATTCCCTGTAATAGTCTCCTTCGTTGGCTGCGGAACTGGCTTCCCTTTCTGATGTCGGTGCCCCGTAGCGGTAGCTTTGAGGCCAGAGGTGCAGGGTGACAATATTTATGTCGCGGCCGTTCACGTTCACTTTGAAAAGACCGGCTCCGTGCGCCACCGGCTTGCCGTCCTGGTCAGTGTCGGTGATTTTCATAATGGTGGTGATAGGGAATCTGGATGTGATGGTCTGCGGGTAGTTGTCCCTGAAACCTCCTACAGAAACATAAGAATGTCCGTATTTTGCGGCAAGTGTTGACCATCCCTCAGGAAGGAATCTCTCGCTTGACGGCGCGGAGGTCTTTGTGTTGTCCTTGTAGATGGATGATGACTCGCACCATACGCAGATGTCAGGATTATATTTCTTCACCCATTTTGTGAAATTGGTGTAGTTGTTGGCCTGGTCGGCCCACATTCCGTTCTGGATGTTCCAGTAGAGTACCCTGATCGTGCCGTTTTCTTTCTGGTATTCCCTGTCAAGAGTGACTTTGATGTTGTCAATATAGATTCCGTGTACGCCGGCATCGACTGATTTTCCCGTTATGTGCAGGCAGGTGCCGTCGGTGGCGTTCTCCACGAGAGCCTCGACCTTGTGCCAGGTTTTAGCCTCCGCCGCAGATCCCGGCACGGTTGTTCTTGACTTGCTCAGGAAATAATCGTGCGTCACTCCGACGAATGAGAAATTGTCCTTGTCGGATGTAACGTCCTGTCCGTCAATATTGAGAGCTGCAATCTGGCCTCCGTTCATTATCTGCATCAGGAGTCCGTCTGTATTACCGTCCTGCAGGCAGAAATCGAAACTTATCCTCACCGCACAAGGCTCAGGGCCGATTCCCATAGCTCCGGTATTGAATATGCCTCGTCCGGAGTTTCCTGCGCCTATGGCCAGGCATCCTTTATACTCCTGGCAGCGGAACATATAGGTGAAATCTCCGATGCCCCGGCTCTTTACGTAGGACTCGCTCATCTGGTGGGATGTCCCGACAGTCTTGCCGCTGACTTCACTCCAGGTGTTTGACTGGATGAATCCTGAACCCGGCCTATCGTATCCGACCTGAGTGAAGGCGTTCTCGTATCCTGTTCTTGAGGTGGCTCCGTCAGTGCCCGGATTGTCATCATCGGGAGCATATCCCAATGTGCCTTCACCTCCTATGATGTCGCCTCCCCATACGAATTTGTCGAATCCTTCATACCAGATGAGACCGGATGCAGGACTGTAGTCCAAATTGATTGATTTCACAGTTCCTCCTGCAAGGGAGAAGGCTCCTGTGTTGTACTCCATCATTTTGTGGACATCGTCACATATCCTTATGTCGAGACCCGCATTGTATGTGCCGGGAGGGACAATTATATAGAAATGTGCTCCGTTGTCGTTGAGGGTTGCGGCGTTGTCACTGTCCGTGCAGTTGAGGATGCATTCCGGCAGTCCGCTTTTCATTTTGAACTGTCCTTTTGACGGCAGATAGTCCGCAAGTCCGGAAAGCGATGAGCCGGAAGGGTCCGAGACTCTTATTGATGAGATTTTTCCGCTGCCTTTGAGTGTGATGTCAAGAATGGAGAATCCGTCTTTCAGGCTGAGCCTGTTGCCGGTCTCTTTGCTGTAGCTTGCATACATAGGATAGTCCGGCAGTTGTGCGGGACTTCCTGCGAGAAACTGGCTGAACGGTACTTTCAGGTCACTGTAGGCACTGCTGCCGTGCCAGGCTCCCGAGCTGGCCGTGTGGAGAACGGCGTCGTAAGTTCCGGCGGCCGAGGCTTTCACTTCGCAGCTCCATTTGCCGTCTGTGTCCAGTGCCGGGATGTATTCTTCTCCGTTGACCCGTAGGCTGCAATTCCTGAAATCCGGCTGGCTGCTTTCCATTGCGGAGCGCGGGGAATTGTCAGCCAGGACAAGGTAGAACTTTACCTTTCCGTTTACGATTGTGATGTCATCATTTTCCGATGGGGGAGCCTGTCCGAAAAGTAACGGATTGAAATAGATACAAAAGTATAAAAAG
>ERZ780141.253-NODE-253-length-42827-cov-12.503788_pt1 | contig 42827 bp, 26 predicted proteins | sample MGYA00433080_ERZ780141 | MGnify/ENA primary metagenome ERZ780141 (study PRJEB29588, sample SAMEA2154047) | human gut metagenome | biome: human gut; feature: human-associated habitat; material: faeces | place: Denmark | collected 2008/2010 ... | reverse complement strand
TAAACCTAATTAGTTAATCGCATCCAATTCTGTCAACTAATTTTAGGAATAGTCACTTTTTTATAAGAAAATGTTACATAATTTATGAAAATGTTTGTTTTGTTTAGATGAATTTATTAATTTTGTAGCGTTTCCACGCCGATACCATCGTCGTCATGACGTTTCGTGTCATTCAGATGTCCGGCAACAGCGATTGATGCCGATTGGGGAAGGGATGGGGACACGACATATAGAAGGCGTTTACTTGACGCTTTGTTCTTGACTCTCTGAAACTTCGCAAACTTTAGATACTGTCAACGAACCGAGCAACGGTAGATGTCTACGGGTGTGATTATATCACGGCCAGTGGAGTATTGTACCTATGTGTAATTTTTGCATATAGGTTTCAACTACTCCATGTGGCGGCATATATATATCATATCGGCGTGGGCTCTAGCGTTGTCTGTTCTACAGTATCGGGCAATGCGAAGGCCTCAGAGAGTGGGACAGACAGCGAGCGGTTCCCACGCTTTTTTTGTGTCTTGATGCCAGTCCACTAATGTCTCTATGTAATTATTAGGGACAAAGTTTGCATTTTAAGAAAAATCTATGCGTCTACTACGTGGCCATGACTAATCTAAATATAGCATAATAGTACAAGCTGCACCAAACGAGGCGTAATTTAACTTGAGATACCTACGCTTTTTTGTTGTAGCTAATTAAACATTAAATAATTAACCAGCCTTATCGGGTATCTGAAGGCACATTTAAGATCCTTATTATGAGAAAATTTATTTTTTCGGTTTTCGCACTCTGTGCTTTTTTGTGTGAGTCCTATGCTCAACAAGTTCCAGATTTCACACGTGCTTCTATTTATAGCATGCGTTTGGATGCTCCTATCACAAGTAGCGTAGACTTTTCTGCCGAGACAAAAGCTATGAAGATGGCCTTTGACACGTTGAACTACGAGAATCACTTCCGTAAGTATAATGCTTTCAATGCCGGTCCTCGCGTAATGGCAAATGTAGCAGATGCCTCAGAAGAGGAGGTAATGGCAATAACAACAGCCATGGGACGCAAGAACCCTACTGCTGAGGATAAACGTGCAGCAGCAATCCTCAAGCAACTTGAAGCAGACAAGGTCGCAAACAGATTGGTATGCAAGTGGTTCAGTAAAGAAGGTAACGATGGTTCAAACTTTGACTACGATGGACAGTATACAACAATAACGAAACTTGGCTTGATGGCACTTAGCGAGGATGACAAGTCTGATGCCAAGCAGGAAGGTGTCGCATCTCTTGATGTAGCAAAAGCGATGGCAAACGATTTGTTGAACAGCACATATGTAATTGTCACAGACTATGATTTCTTGACAGGTAAGGAAATGGCAGACAAGAAACTGAACGAGAAGCTCGCTCCTTTGTATAAGAAACTTGAAAAGGCCCCAGCTATGCTGGCCGAGACAATCAAGTCGACAATCGAATCTACCAAGGAATCTTTGACTAGTACACTTGAGGCTGCTTTCCCTGCAGACATGCGTATGGTCGAGTCTCATTCGTATCTGTTCAAATTGGTTTGGGACAGCGAGGAAGATTTCTATGCAAATGGACTTGACAAGGATTTCTCTAAGGCGGATTACCACCTGAAGTATGTCGAGACAGCCAGCGGCTATTCTGTACTGGTAACAAGCGAGATTTTGGGAACATCGCAGGCTAAGAAGGAGCAGATGGTTGCAAAAAGATCTATCAGCGCATTGGATAAGAACATCAGACGTCTTGGTAATAAGTGCATAGAGTTCTCTCCTGTAGAATTGTTGTACACCACAGAGGACGGTAAGTACTATGTTAAGTGCGGTACACAGGAAGGCCTTACTGCAAAGTCTAAAGTAACACCACTTACTATTAAACAGGACAAAAAGACTGGCGAAAAGCAGCTTGCTGTAGGTGGATCACTTTCTGTAGAAAAAGGTGGTCTGTGGAACAACAATACTGATGCAGATGACGTTGAGGATAACCAACTCACTGAGGAGGATAAGGGCAATACCAGTTTGCAGTACACAATTCTGACAGGTAGTGCCAAGAATTGTAAATATGTTAAGCTCGTAGAGCCTTCTGCATACAAGAAAGCAGAAGCTAAGGCTGCAAAGAAAGCTGCTGCAAAGAAATAGTCTCTAAATAGTTTTAGAGTATGAAAGTACTTAGATTTTTAATAGCATTTATGCTCCTGGGCCTAATTAGTGCCCAGGGCATTGCTAAAGACAAGTTCATAGATTATAACTATGAAGTTACACGCGAGGAGTGTGGAAGTTGCAAGTGTAGTGATCCTAACTATGTGATCTTTATGGTATATAGTTATGGTAAGAAGGAGGCTACAACAACAGATATCTGTCTGCGCAATGCAGTTCACGGAATCATGTTCAAAGGACTTCCTGCTAGTGGACAGCTCGGAGCTGTAAGTGCATTGATGGGGTCTACCTCATACTCAGAGCACAACGAATATTTCAACGAATTCTTCAAGAGTGCATATAAGCAATACATAAGCGAGACAAACAAGGGCAATCAAACAGTTATCAAGTGTGCAAAAGGACTCAAGGTCGGCATCAAGGTCAAGGTAAATATTAAATTGCTCAAACAACGCTTGAAAAATGATGGCATTCTGAAAGATTTCAAGGATATGATGATGTAAACGTATAGGTGAATTTTAATTATTGTTTTTTTATGAGAAAGTATATTACAATTCTATTTCTCCTGCTGCTTACAGTCCAGACATTTGCTGACCTGCCTGTTATTATCGGAATGCCAGCAAAAGCCTGGATGAAGAAATACGGTTATGGCGAAAGCACAACACTTCCAAGTGGCCGTGCTAAATTCAATCCCGACTATAATCTCGCTTTAGAGGATACAAAGTATTCATTGACAGCAGTATTACGCTCTGTATCAAAACCATTTGAGGAGTTTTATAAGGTCGAAGACCTGAAAACAACTCTTGACGGTCTCGGTGATGATGAGACAGAGTTTGAAGAGTATGGTGCTGATCTGGATATGAGCGAGCAGTTGGTAACAGTAGTAAAGCCCGACGTTATCCTCGAGATTTCATATGTAGAGGACGAGGCATCTAAAATGGGGCCCCGTTCACGTTACAATGTAGAGGTTAGTGCGCTTGATGCATACACCAATGATGTTATCGCCACAATCAATGGTGCAACTGATTTGTCATCGGCACCAGTAAATACACGTGTTGGCAACTTTGTGGCAAATAATATGCAGGAACTACTCTCTTCAGTCAACGAAAAGATGGAAGAGACTGTAAAGTATGGTCGTGAAGTAAGAATAACATGTCTGACAAGAGGTATGAGCTTCAATTCTGATAAAGTAGGTGATCAAGTTCTCAAGTATTATATTAGAGACACCTTCAAAGAACTTTCAAACGAGGGTCGTTCTACAAATAAGAAAGATACCGATCACCTTCAAGACTATCGTGTACGTTTTCCTCTTTCAACCAAGATTGAAGATATTGGCGAGATTCTTCAAAATAAATTGGCAAGTGTAGGAGTTACGGTTCGTGTAGACAAGAAAGGCTTGGGTAAGTTTGTAGTTGTTTTCGGAGAATAATAAGTAAATTGTATGAAAAAAATAATTTCACTTTTGCTTGCTTGTGGTATGTACGTCACAACAGCAATGTCGCAAATAACATTGACACCATATGTCGATTCGTCTGCAGGAGGATTAAATGACAACAACGTGAATGTCTTGGATGGATATTTGCGTACTCTTATAAATCGTTCAGGATTAGAGAGCGGATATGGCGGCCGTTTTGTCTTGGCAGTAACAGTCAATCTGTTAGAAAAAAGCATGACTAATACCGCTCCAGTCAAAGTCGTTCAGAAAGTGCAGATAAATTTTGCTATTGGCGATTCGCAGAGTGGAACTTGTTTTGGTACAACATCTATGGTTTGCAGCGGCATTGGTGATACCGACATTCAGGCTATGCTGAACAGTTTCCGTAGCATCCCTGCTACACCAGAGTTAAATACATTAATTGCCGATTCTAAATATCAAATCATAGCATACTACAACCAAAACGGTCCTGCCATAATGGCAAAAGCAAAGTCTTTGGTTACAGTTCAAAAATGGGAAGAAGCCCTTTACGAACTGTCATTCATACCACGTGAGTGTAGCTGCTATCGTGAGGCGGCTAAAATGATGAGCGATGTATATCAGGCCCATTTGAACCACGACGCAGCTGCTCAATACACAACTGCCGCGGCATTAGCTCAGACCGATCCGGAGGAAGCATTAGCCATCCTCGGAGACATAGATCCATCCTCTGCTGTTGCAGCAAAGGCCAGGGCGTTGACCACCAAGATCAACGCGCGCCAGAAGCAGCTTCAGGACAACAGGATTGCTCACGAAAGAAACATGGAAAAGCGTCAGCTTGAGGCCAATATCTCACTGGAGAACGCGCGCGTCAAAGCATGCCGTGATGTAGCTGTAGCATATGCAAAACGCAAGACAGTAGTATACAATGTGAATAGGTGGGGGTGGTGGTAATCTTACTGTTACTCCAGCCTAAGTCAAGAAGGTAATAAAACTGATACTCCGCCTCCAATATCTGTTCAACCCTCAGATCTTGGAGGCGGAAGTATTATAATGCTTGAAGTTTCGCTCCATCTATTACCGCATTGATGACCAGATGGTTGACGGTTTGAGAGAGAAAAATTGCTTATTCGGGTAATTTGCAGTACATTATTCCCGTCTTGAAGTCGAGAATCCATTTGTGTCTATACATGAAAGAAGAAGACAGCATTCCGGATATCGGTGGCAATTCCTCCCCTTCAGAGTCCTTGAAATTTTCCATGATATGAGGAGGTTCATCAATCACCTGCACATTGTCCTCATAAGAACAGAGTTTAGGATCGTCTTCTGTTCCGCCAACACTCAACAGACTGAATTCCACGTTTTTGATTGTCGTTTTTTTTTGCTGTCAGTAGCAGACAAGTGATAATGATTTCTATGAGTATATTAGTTCAGTACTCCTCAGTTCTTCTGTTTGCAGAATAAGCCTGTTTAAACAGGCTTATTCTGCAAACGGGTGTTTAGGTGTTGATAATCAGGTGGTTGAAGGTGTAATTTAATTCTGGGAGGCACGGATTCGGGACTCTTTACTTCTTATTATGCATTGAAAAAGGGCTGAAAAGGGCTGATTTTGCAAAATAAGCTTGTTTTTATAAGCTTATTTCTACAAAATTTGCAGATTAAGAGAAAATAAGCTATATTTGTAGCCTAAAATGCGATTGTTATGGAGTATACGGCAATTTTGGAGAAGCAGATATTGGGGAGATTGAAAGTTGACAATCCCTGGTGGACAGAAGGAAAGGTTCCATCTTTTTATGGAAAGATGAGTCCCAGACTATATCTTGATATCTTTTATCCCTTGGTGAAGGATGTCGACATTCAACGTGCTATTATATTGATGGGACCTCGGCGAGTAGGCAAGACCGTGATGATCTATCATTCGATAAAAAAGCTGATAGACGAAGGGGTCTCACCGCAGAATATCATTTATGTGTCGGTGGAGACTCCGATATATTACAATATTCTTTTGGAGCAATTGTTTAATCTGGCATGTCAGATTCTTGGCAAGGAGAAGGGCAAGGAGCAGTTTTTTGTCTTTTTTGACGAGATACAATATTTGAAAGACTGGGAGATAAATCTTAAGTCTTTGGTGGATACATACCACAATGTGAAATTTGTGGCATCTGGTTCTGCAGCTGCAGCACTCAAGAAGAGCAGCAATGAGAGCGGAGCCGGGAGGTTTACTGATTTCAATCTGCCGCCATTGCTTTTCTTTGAGTATATCCATCTGCGCGGCTATGATATTATCATGCGTGAATCCAAAGTGGAGTGGGGCGGCATAGAGAGTTCTGTATATGATTCCATTGACATGGGCCAATTGAATGAACTTTTTCTGGATTATATCAATTTCGGAGGTTATCCAGAGGTGGCTTTCTCAGCTCGTATTCAGAAAGATCCCAGCCAGTTTGTGCGTCATGACATTGTTGACAAGGTCTTGTTGCGCGATTTGCCGAGTCTTTACGGTATTTCCGATGTGCAGGAACTTAATTCCTTGTTTACTATGATAGCTTATCATAGTGGGATGGAGTTCTCGTATGATGGAATGTCGAAAGAATCAGGGGTTAAGAAGGAAACCATTCGTAGGTATATACAATATCTGGAGGCTGCTTTCTTGATAAAAGTGGTGAATAAGACCGATGATACGGCAAGGAGGTTTCAGCGCCAGACCACGTTCAAGATTTATCTGACGAACCCCTCTTTGAGGTGTGCTTTATTTGAGCCGGTGAAGATGACAGATGGAAATATCGGTGACATGATAGAGACGGCTGTTTATTCACAGTGGATACCGCGCGATGAGCGTATCGCATATGCAAACTGGAAAATAGGCCGCACTCAGGGAGAGGTGGATCTGGTAGGTATTAATGATGCCTTGCAGAAGCCAAGTTGGGCGGTGGAAGTAAAATGGACTGACCGTTTCTTCGACAGACCCTCAGAATTGTCTTCGTTGAAGTATTTCATGGAAAAGAATCATTTGTCTCAGGCCTTGGTCACAACTATAGGGCAGAGAGGCAGGAAGGATATGGATTTCGGCACACTGCATTTTATTCCGTCAGCCTGCTATGCCTATACTGTTGGTGAAAACACTTTGCGACAGGCGAAGAGAAGCTTTGGCTTGTAATATCCGTTAATAAGATTGGCGTGTTGCTTATCTGAAAATCCCCCAAAATCCAGTCAAGCTCTGATGAACGATTCTGGGTAAACGGTATAAACAAGGATTATGTTCTAAAGAGTTAAAATCCGAGCAGGCTCTGATGGCAGATTCGGGGAAAAGCAGGACAAACAGAGATAAAAACAATAAAATCAAGATAAAAATATGACAAAGAAAAGCCTTCTTATCAAAGACACTACGGTGGATGAACGAATGGCAATCGTGAAGGAGTCGCTCAACTTCTGCGACGGTGATTGCGATGGAGTGGATATGGATGACATGTATGACGACTATATCTTCGGTCGTCGTGAACTTGCCGATATCAATCTGGAATTCAGTCGGAAACATGCCGGTGAGGTGGTGCCAAACCGTCCTTCGGCACCTCGCGGCTGCATGGGACGGTAACCATTTGCATTGGCATGAAAAAACGGATTGTCTGGAGCGTTGTTGGCTTCGGACAATCCGTTTTTTTGTTTCAATTAAGGCTTTGGGGCTGAACTTCAAATGGTCATCAAAATTTGTTTGACTAAACTCCACCTCGCCCATCAACCCGATTCAGGCTGAATCACTTTATAGTCGTTTCATACACCGTTTCGGGGTCAGCCTTGCCGAAGTCCATGTCACGGTAGGCTTTGGGGAGGTCAGACATGTCGAGGGTTATCTCCTTGTTTACGGGGCGGTCGGGGTCGAGCAGGGAGTGGGAGAAGAGCCAGTCGTAGGTCTTGCGCATATAGAAGAAGCGTGCCGGAGCACCGTGGTTGGCGCCCTGCAGCCAGGTGTAGCGCAGACGGGAGTCGTTGCCGGACTTCTCGAGGTCGTTGACCACCGATTTAGACTGGCTTATGGATACCGCCCTGTCGGCAGTGCCGTGGATTATCCAGAGGGGCAGCTTGCCGAGCGGCGTGCGGTCTTTCTTCGAACAGCCGCCACACATGGCGAGAGCCGCCGCCACTTTGTCGGGATATGTGCAGGCGAAGTCGAGAGTGCCATATCCGCCGAGACTCATTCCGATGACATACACACGGGTGGAGTCGCAGGCATAGTTCTGTTTCGTCCATTCCAGCATGTCGTTTATCTTCTTCGGGTTCCACGCTCCGCCGGGGTTTTGCGGCACCACCACCAGAGCGTCTACCTGCCTGCCCTTCACTATGGCGTCGAGCGGTCCGTAGCGTCTTACCCTGTTCAGGTCTCTTCCGCAGAGGCTCTGTCCGTGCAGGAATATTATCACCGGAGTCTCGTTGAGAGTGTAGTAATATTCCGTTGGGGTGTAAACCCAGAAGTTGTAGCCATCGGGTATGGCGTCTTTCACGGGGCGTATGAAGTCGTATTGGGCTTTAGTCTGTAATGATGCCGACATGATGAGCGTCAGCATGAAAATGATTCTCCTTATTATATTTGGCATGTCTTTATGTTTTGTTCTAAGAGAAAACGCAGATGAGTAGTGATTTATTGTGTAGGGAGGGGTGTAATGTGGTGTCGTTATTGGAATTTTGGGTAGGAAACGCAAGATGCAAGTAGAAAATAATGACCGGTTTATGTTAAAAACAAAAGAATTTTTATTAATAATGGTTACAAACACCTTGTCTGTCCGTTTCTCAACTATAAGGAAGAATACAATTATTTTAAAATCTATTTTTATGAAGACAAGAAAGATGTATAATTCAAGTGCCAACTTGAAAAAGATGTCCATCACGCTTGCTCTGTCCTCTGCAATGCTTTGTCCTGTGGCAGCCAATGCCGCAGGCAACGGAAACGTTGCCCCTTCTCCACAAGCTGTTCAGCAAAGTGGGGTAGTGAAAGGTAATATCGTTGACGAGACAGGACTGCCAATGATTGGTGTTACCGTTATCCCTATGGGACAGACAAAGAACGGTACTGTTACAGACCTCGACGGTAATTTCACCTTGAACAACGTTTCGGGAAAGGTGACTCTTGAAATTTCATACGTTGGATACAAGACCCAGAAGGTGCAGGCCACCGTCGGCACCCCATTGTCGCTCAAGATGGTTCCCGAGTCAAACCAGCTCGACGACGTTGTCGTTATCGGTTTCGGTACCGTGAAGAAGCGCGACCTCACCGGTTCGGTAGCCTCAGTGAAGTCAGACGTCATCCTTCAGACCCCTACCACCAGTGTTGCTTCAGCCATGCAGGGCCGTATCTCAGGTCTCGACATCAACGGCAGTGAACTCCGCATCCGTGGTAACCGTTCAATCAGCGGCGGCAACTCTCCGCTTGTGATCATCGACGGTGTGCAGGGCGGCAGCATGAGCGACCTCAACCCTAACGACATCGAGTCTATCGATGTGTTGAAAGACGCCTCCTCAACAGCCATCTACGGTTCGCAGGGAGCCAACGGTGTAATCATCATCACCACCAAGAAGCCTGAAGCCGGCAAGATGTCAGTGTCTTACGACGGTTACGTCACGGCAGCCTTCCGTCCCGACCGCGCCGACTACCGTTCGCCAAGCGACTACTACAACACCCGTCGTCTGGCAGCGCAGAACGCCGGACTCTGGAGCAGCGAGGCCGACGACCAGTCGCTCTTCTCAAGCAACGAGGCATACGCAGCCTATAAGGCAGGCGCATGGACAAACTATGAAGACCTCATGCAGAAGAAGACCACATGGAGCACCAAGCACACCGTGACCCTCTCTGGAGGAACAGAGAAGACGGCAGCCCGTTTCTCTGTGGGCTATGCCAACGACGGCGACAAGTGGAAGAAGAGCGGCGGTACCGACCGTTACACCCTGCGTGCCAACATCGACCACAATTTCCACAAGTGGATCAGTGCAGGAGTGACATTCCAGCTTGCCCATACCCGTTCAGAGTATTCACCATACATGAAGGCAAAGAACACCGGTCTTGAGCTGGGTTCACCTTATGGCGTATACAACAATGAAACCGGCGAGTACAGCATCGGCAACGATCTCGTGACATATCCGCTGGCAGCCGACGACTATGTTAACCCGCTGATCGACCGTATTGACGGCGACAGATACAAGAGAGAGACCTACGCCACAAACGTAGTGGCAAACGGATACTTGGATATCCACCCGATTGAGGGTCTCTCATTGCGCTCGACACTCAACACCCACATCACCAACTCCTCTTCAGGCGACTTCATTGCCGAGAACCACTCTACGCTTATCGAGAGCGGCAAGACAAGAAGCCAGTCTAACATGTCGAAGGGTTCTTCTACATACGTGGAGTGGAACAATGTGTTGACATACAACTTCAAGAAGCTCCTTCCGGAAGACCATCACCTCTCACTGACATTCCTCACCACATGGGGAAAGAAGGTAGCCGACAATCTGAGCGCTACATCCAATGGCCAGACACTGGCAAGCAACCTGTGGTGGAACATGGGCAGCAACGACGGTGGTGAGGGCGCACTCTCACACTCAAGCTATTATCAGCAGGCACAGAACTTCTCTTATGCCGGCCGTGTGATGTACGACTGGAAAGGCCGTTACCTCTTCCAGGCATCCCTCCGTCGTGACGGTTCTTCAAAGCTTGCCCCTGGTCATCAGTGGGAATGGTTCCCATCAGCAGCCTTTGCATGGCGTATCTCCGACGAGCCTTGGATGAAGCAGACCAAGTCATGGCTCGACGACCTGAAGCTCCGTGCCACATACGGTGTGTCAGGTAGCCAGAGTGTAAACGCATACGCTACATGGAGCGGTGTTACCTTCGCCGACTGGAGCTTCGGATTCCAGGACACACAGGCAAACCGCTACTTGCTCGGTGTGGTTGACAACGGTTACTACAAGATTGCCAACAAGACCACGAAGTGGGAACGTTCAGCATCCTTCGACCTCGGTTTCGACGCAGTGCTCCTCAACAGCCGCTTGAACATCACCTTCGACTGGTATTCACAGAAGACCACCGACCTCCTTCTGCAGCGCTCACTGCCTACATCAGCAGGACAGGACGGTAAGTATGCCACTATGGTGAACATCGGTTCAGTGAAGAACCACGGTGTGGAATTCTCTATCAACAGCCGCAACATCGTGACAAAGGACTTCACATGGGGTTCTACACTCACATTCTCAGCCAACCGCGAGAAGATCGACGAGCTCTACGACAATCTGAAGGAACTGCAGACAGGTACACAGAAGGAGACACAGACCTATATGGTAGGTCATCCTATCCACTCATACAAGACATTCAAGTATCTCGGCATCTGGACTACCGACGAGGTGAACGCCTGGACCGACGAGACAGCATACTATAAAGACGCAGCCAAGACACAGCGCTTCCAGGCTGGTGACATCAAGGTGGCCGACCTCGACGGCGACCACGTGATCGACCAGAACAAGGATATCGCTTATGTAGGTTCCACATCACCAGACTGGTTTGCTGGATTCAACAACGACTTCCGCTACAAGAACTGGGACCTCTCAATCTATTTCTATGCTCGCTGGGGACAGTGGGGCGAGAGCAAGGTGGCAAACTACGACCCTTCTACCGGTGGCATCTACTCTAACTTCGACTACTGGGTGGCAGGCACAAACGAGGGCGGCTCTCTGCCGGCACTCTACAAGGGCCGCAAGCTCTTCGACTACGTTGGCTACCAGAGCCTCTCTTACTGCGACAACTCATTCATCAAGCTGAAGAGAATCTCGCTCGGCTACACATTGCCACGCACAGCATTGAAGGCAATGGGCGTAAACAACGTGCGCATCTATGCCACAATCAACGATCCTCTCTACTTCGTGAAGAATGACTGGCAGAAGCACTTCGATCCAGAGGGCAACCAGCGCAGCGTAACCGTTGGTCTTAACGTAAACTTCTAATCACCGTCAATAAAGGAAACAAAATGAAGAATTTCAATAAATATATTATCGCGGCACTGCTCGGCGGAACGACGATGGGATTCACCTCATGCTCGCTCGACGAATATAATCCAAGCAATGAGGGTGCCGACGCGGTCTTCGTTACCGAGAAAGGTATGGAGAACCTCGTGAACCAGATGTATTACAACTTCCGTTGGAAATTCTACGGACGTGAGGACCCTTGCCTCTATATGGAGGGATCGGCCGACATCTGGCAGAACATCGGATCAAACTACGACTACGGTAAGCAGCTCACACGCTGCGTAGACCTGCAGGGCGACCGCGGACAGTTTGCCAACGTGTGGAACCGTGTCTACGACAACATCAACGTCTGCAACACCATCATCGGCAGGCTCGACGACTGCAAGGAACTGTCGGCAGACAAGAGAAGCGACTTCGAGGGCGAGGCAAAGTTCATGCGCTCCTACTGCTACTGGTGGCTCACTGAGTTCTTCGGCGACATAGAGCTCAAGACCAAGGAAACCAAGGACCCGGTGTTCACAGCCAAGCGCACCGACCGCAAGACAATCTACGACGAAGTGATCATCCCCGACGCCAAGTTCGCTGCAGAGAACCTGCCTGTCACTCCTTATGAGGGCAACGTAGGCCGTTCTACCAAGAAGGCAGCCAAGGCACTCCTCGCACGTGTTCTTCTGACCCGTGCACAGTATGAGGAGGCAGGAAGCGACGCTCAGAAGGCTTTCTATCAGCAGGCCCTCGATGCAGCCCTCGATGTGATAAACAACAAGGCAGCTCTCGGAATCAGAATCTATGACACTTACGACGAGATATGGCAGGCAAAGAACAACAAGACGAACACCGAGTATCTGTGGGTGGCTACGTTCTCATCAGTATCTTCACTGAATGCCGACTCCAAGCCAAACCGTCTGCACTCATACTTCTCTCCGAAGCTCGTGGGCAACGCTGGTATCCAGAACACACAGACATCGTTCGACTATCCGGCAGAGTCAACACTCCTCATGCCTACATATTATTTCATGAACCTCTGGGAGGATTGGGACGCTCGCTACGATGCCGACTTCCAGGAAGCCTTCATGAACCCGTCGAAGTATCCTTACAAGTGGAAAGAGGCTGAGGCCAACAAGTATAACCAGCCAGAGCTCAAGGACAAGAAATCAGCAGTGAACGACACTCTGCTCTATTTCACCCGCAAGCACATCAGCGACGAGACAAGCCGCAACTATGCCACTGTAGACATCGACGAGCTGTACGACACAGGCAACGTGAACGCTTATGGCGGCGCTCCTCTGCGCAACTACAAGACCGATGCTGCCAACTACGACTCCAAGACTTCGCAGTATATCGCCGCTTCATTCCCACGCTTCAGAAAATACCGTATCTGGGATGGTGATGAGAACGGAACTATTCTCCTTATGGACCAGAAGGCAAACCAGAAGGCAAGCCATGCCGACGTGCCGGTAATGCGCTATGCCGAGATGCCTCTCATCGCTGCCGAGTGCTATATCGCCCTTGGCAATCCGGGTGCCGCTGCCGACATGATCAACAACGAGATCCGTACGGCACGTGTAGTGAAGGCTGGCCACAGCCTGAGCGAGGCACAGGTGAATGCGTCACAGATGACAATCGACTGGATTATGGATGAGCGTGCCCGTGAGCTTTGCGGCGAGTGGCTGCGCTGGTTCGACATCAAGCGTGTTTACTCTCCACAGGGCAAGTTCGCTTCCACCATCATCGGCCGCAACCCGAGTATGACAAAAGACGACTGCATGCAGGAGTATCATGCCCTACGCCCGATTCCAAACACATTCCTCGACAAGCTCGAGAATGCGTCAGAGTTCGGTCAGAACCCTGGATACAATCCATATACGAAATAATGGCTGACGAGGAATTCCTCGTTGAATAGTAAAAAAAAGCGAAGTGTCATGGTTACAATACCATCGGCACTCCGTCTTTTATTTAAATATAAACAAAGGACTATTTAAAAATTAAAGATTATGAAGAAAATTCTACTTTCTGCAATCGCCCTTATGGGTATGGTTTCAGCCAGCGCACAGGAGGCTACAACTCCTTACATCCTTTCTCAGGTTGAGGCAAACACTTATGCCGTTACGATGACAAACGATGAGATCACTGCCGCTTTCGATGCACAGTGGGTTGCAGACGCTTGGAATATCGGTGCCGCTCTTCCGGCAGGAACAGTGATGTTTGAGAACGACGACCTCGTCATCACAGCTGCCGTGGACAAGACTCCAGTATATACCGCAAACGGAAAGCTCTCTCAGATCAAGAAGGAGAATCCTGGTTATACTGGTTATGTTAATGCCGGTTCTACATTGGCTCAGAACAACTGGGAAGAAGGCATTACCATCCAGGACATTGCAGAGGTTAAGGCAAGCAACCATGGTATCGTTGCCGTTACACCTAAGAAGGCAGGTGTGTTGAGCTTCGGTGTTTATGCCGGCAACAACAGCCGTGAGATCGGTATCTACAAGCTCGCTACCGATGACGAGAAGGCAGAAGGCGAGTTCGGAGCAATGATCGCAACGAACAACTTCCGCAACGATGGTGAGAACGGAACCGTTGAGAACGCTCCTGCTTTCGTTGAGGCTCAGGTAGAGGCTGGCCGTCAGTATGCTTTGATGGCCGGTGGCAACAAGAACCTCTGCTTGCACCAGATCAAGTTCGTTGCCCAGGGTGGTAGCGTAGACGGCATCAGCTCGGCAGAGACTACAACAGTAAAGAACATCACTGCCATCTACACACTGGCTGGCGCACAGGTGAGCAGCTTGCAGGACGGAGTGAACATCGTGAAGTATAGCGACGGCACATCAGCAAAGATCGTTAAGTAACAATCTCTCAATATGGACAACGTCCACACCGATTAGCGTATCGATGAAAAAACAACTCCCGTCAGGCATTTCGTCAGGCGGGAGTTTTTTTCGTCCTTCCTTTGAACTTGTCAGGGAAAATGCTATATTTGCAAAAAATACTTGGTTTATGACGAACGATGGTATAACGATACAAATGATTAGGGAAACGGCAAGTAAGATACTTCCCGTTGATGCCCGTGTAGTCCTTTTTGGGTCACGTGCAAGAAATACCGCACGTGAAGATTCCGACTGGGACTTGCTGATTATATTGAATAAAGACCGTCGCAGCGTGTCTGATATAGAAAAGTATGCATGCCCATTCATGGAATTGGGCTATGAGAACAATGAGGAGATAAATCCTGTCGTTTATACCCAAAAAGAATGGGATGAGCGTAAGTTGACTATGTTTCACCATAATGTAGAAAGAGAGGGCGTAGATTTATGGCATTAGATATAGAGTCTCAGAAAGAAATTGTCAAATATAGAGTAGAAAAGGCAGAAAAGACATTGATTGAGGCAAAAGATTGTGCAGCTTGTGGTCATTGGACATTAGCTGCAAATCGTTTGTATTATGCATTGTATTATGTCGGAAATGCTTTGTTGGTAGACAAGGGAATGTATGTAAAGACCCATGCAGGCATGATAGCAAAGATTAATGAGCATTTTGTCAGGACAGGTATCCTTACAAGAGAAGATGGTCGTACGATATCGATTCTTCAGAATATGCGTCATTCGGGTGATTATGACGATTGTTTTGAATGGGAAGAAGAGGACGTAAAGCCTTTTTTCGAAAAAACAAGGCTTCTTATAGACAAAATCAAAGGACTGCTGACATGCGTTCGGTATTGATATGATTAAAGAATACTTGTGAAAGGCGTAAATATAGAAAAGGCAATTTAAAGGTTAAAGCGACATATTCAAAGGGTGTGTCGTAATATACGGCAGCCTGAAAACTGCCAAAGAAGGATATTTTAATATATTCATCTCCCCCTCCGGAGACCCGAATCTCAACAAAACTACTATAAACAAAACGATATGCTAAAGAAAATCAGAAATGCCGGTATCGCCGCTTTGGCGCTATTGGCGTTGCAGCCAGCCTACGCTACCATCGAGGGCAGTCTCGACCCCACGTCGGTAGTGGCGCAATGGAGCAACTCATCAACCTATCCGAAAGTCATCGACATTAATTTCAGCGACGCTACATGGCCCGACACCTGGAAGGGAGAGACAGGAGTAGACTGTCCCGACTTTGCCAAGGGCGGTTATGTCAATGCCGTGCTGAAAGTGGGAGCCAACGGCGGCACAGCCGTGCAGTATCCTGTGCTCTTCCACAACTGCACTTTCGCCACCAAGAAGTCATACAACGGTTTCGCCGGTGCCACGGCAGCCTTCTGCCGACAGTATTACCTCGGTCAGAACAAGACCGGCAACAGCACCGCCACATTCAACGACTGGACCGTTGCCGGTCACACGCTCCATCTCGAAGACAACATCACATACGACGCCTCCGGCAACCCCAACTATGGCGAGGCAGGCTTTGTCCAGATGTGTCGCGACGCAGCTATCACAGATGCCGCCGGCAACAAGGTGTCGCAGCACGGATGGATAGAGATAGACCATATACCATACGTAGACCGTGTGCAGTGGTCGTGGTCGTCAACCTCCTGGGGCCGTGGCATAAAATGCGACTATAAGATTGGCGACGGCGAATGGAAACCGCTTGTATGGATGGGGTCAGAGAAACACAAGATGGGATGGACCGTCTTCTCCGACCAGGGCTATTTCATGGAGAACGTCATCAACGCCTCCGACGTGTCGCTCCGCTGGAGAGTGTGGGACGGCGAAGACCTCAAGAATCCCGTGCAGGTGGATGCCGACGGCAAATGTCCTTTCACCACCTCGCTCAACCCCTACGCCCAGATGCAGGCACCACGCGTACACAAGATACAGATTTTCGGCAGCGAGATAACCGCCGAACAGGCACAGTATGCCACAGACCATCCCGTATCTGACGTAGGCACCCTCTCCGACCTCGGCGGAGGCAGCGGTGAAGACGGTGAGACCGTCGCTCCCGACGACAATGCCGCCGTGGTGATATCCACCGTGGCACAAGACGGCACCGGCGACTACACCAAGATACAGGATGCCATCAATGCCATTCCCGAAGGTTCGCGCGGCATCATATACATCCGTCCGGGAGTGTATGAGGAGAACGTCTATGCCGGAAGGAAGAGCACGAAGAACAAATACTTCTCTCTCATCGGCGAAGACAAGCAGACCACCATCCTCACCTCTGGCGTAAGCCGCGGAAAAGGCAATGAGGACAATACCTACAACGACTGCGCCGCCCTCAACGTCTATGCCAGCCGCTTCTATGCCGAAAACCTCACCATCCGCAACACCAGCGGCAATGTGGGACAGGCAGAGGCACTCTTCACCAACGGCGACGCCCATATCTTCAACAACTGCATCCTCAGCGGCTATCAGGACACCTATAAGGCAAATGTGGGAGCACGCGGCTATTTCACCAACTGCACCATAGAAGGCGCCACCGACTTCGTCTACGACGGAGGAATGGAATGGTTTGACAGTTGCCGTATACACCTCCTCAAGGGAGGCGGCTATATCACGGCACCTGCCGAGAGCGGCATGCCGATGACCAAGGTGATGTATCCCGAGCTCAGTGCCGACAAGTTCTATCCCGGTCTCTTCTTCCGCAACTGCACGGTGACGGCAGCCGATGGCGTTGCCGACGGCGCATACTATCTCGGCAGACCATGGAAGGAAACCTGCGGAGCGATGTTCATCGGCTGCAAGCTCCCCAAGGCTATCAACGCCAAGGGATGGAAAGACTGGAGCGGCTCTGAAAACAAGGCATCGCTATACGAATACAAGAGCATCGATGCCGCTACGGGCAGTCTTGCCGACGTGTCGTCGCGTGCCAGTTTCTCACATCAGGCAACGGATGCCGAGGTGGAGGCATATATGAACCCTAAGTTCCTCTTTGCAAAATACAAGGATGAACCGTTCGACTACGAGAAGATTCTCCGTGGTGCGGCAGCGCCGATGAACTTTGTCGTGACCCCTAACGAGATCTCATGGGAGAGCGACGACAACGCTGCCGGATATATTATATATAAGGATGGCGCCTTCCTTCGTTTCACCACCGACCGCTCCCTCACCAAGGATGCTGCCGATGATGCCAGATACAGTGTGGCGTCGGTATCCAGGAAGGGAGTCGTGTCAAAGGCGGTCCTCGCTTCCGATGCTCTCCGCATTACGGCATTCCCTACGGCAGAAGGATTCGGGAAATATGCCACAGGAGGCCGTGGCGGTAGGGTGGTGAAGGTCACTTCGCTTGCCGACGACGGTTCGGAGGGCACCCTGCGCTGGGCGTTCCAGCAGTATCCCGGCGAACCTCTCACCATCGTGTTCGCCGTGAGCGGCGACATCCGTCTTGCCGACCAGCTCCGCATAAACCGTGCCGACTGGACACTCGCCGGACAGACAGCACCGGGCGACGGCATCGTCATCACCCACAACAAGATAAACTTGGGCGGATCGCAGAACTTCATCATCCGCAACGTGCGTTTCCGCTGCGGACAGAAGGATGTGAACGGACAGATTCTGCAGGACCAGGCACTCGGCGTGGAAAACTGCAACAACTACATCTTTGACCACTGCGTGGTGGGATGGTCGATGGAAGAGAACATGAACACCCAGGACTGCCACTTCCTCACCGTGCAGAACACCATCGTTCATGAAGGCCTCTACAATGCCGGCCACAAGAAGGGCAAACGAGGCTACGGCACCCAGTGGGGCGGTTCGCCGGCGTCTTATTATCGCAACCTGCTTGCCGACAACAAGTCGCGCTCGCCGCGTATCAATGGTGCCAGAGGCGAGGATTATGTTGTCTTCCTTGAGTATATAAACAATGTGAACTACAACTTCGGCGGCAACGGCGGATGCTACGGCGGCGACACCGCCGACATAACATCATACAACGGTATGAACTCAGCCCACGAATGCAACTTCATCGGCAACTACTACAAGCCGGGACCTGCATCCAACAAGTCGGGTGTCGTGCTTGTCACTTCCAGCTACGCCCGAAGTGGCGCCACCTCCTGGGGACCGGCAAAATGGTATGTCAACGGCAACGTGATAGAGGGCGACGCCAACCGCACCGCCGACAACTGGAAGGCGATGAGTGCCGAGCATTATTCGCTCTCCGACATCAGAGTGGATGAGCGCATCGTGCCGGAGCACAACTACTACAAGTATTCAAAGGCGGGCAACGTGGGCACCTACGACCCTGAGATGTATATGATATACAATGTGGAGAGTGGCGAACAGGCCTATCAGACCGTTCTCCGCACTGCCGGCACCATCCGTCGCGACGCCGTAGAGAAGCGTGTCGTTGAGGAGGCAACCACGGGAGTGAACCTCTACGGCGGTGCCACCTATGGCACCAAGAAGGGAATCATCGACACCGAGGCTGATTGTGAAGGCTTCATACAGTATGCCACCGACTACACTGTGCCGACAGACACCGATGGCGACGGCATTCCCGACGACTGGGAGCGCCAGCATGGTCTCAATCCTGAAGTGGCAGACCAGAATATGGTCAATGCCCAGGGATACACGGCGCTTGAGGTATATCTCAACAGTCTGATGGGTGAGCAGCAGTCTTCTGAATTCCATGTCAACGCCATCCACTCCCTCCAGGCAGCTCCGCTTGTGGCATACGACCGCACTACCGCCACTCTGCGTGTCAGCCAGAATGCCGTGGGTGCAGTCCTCAAGGTGTATAACACTGCCGGACGCCTTCTTTCATCCCGACAGATCACGTCGGCCCTTACTTCCCTCTCCGATGTCAAGGCTCCCGTCTTCCTCGTCCGCATCGAGGGCAGCAAGGTGGCGCCACGTGTCATCAAGGTGGTGAAATAAGCTGATGTATCCAAAAAAAAGAATATCGCTCAGGTCTTTTTCTTGGGCGATATTTTTTTTCCCATGCATTGGCAGAAGCCTGAAAGCAGGAATACGGATATTATAATATGCCATTATTGGGCAGCTGTCTGTCGTCAATTCTGCCCATCCGGGGTAAGCACCGTGCCCATGTTGGGTAAGCAGCGTATCCAAGTTGGGCAAGCATCGTGCCCATTTTTTTGTTAAAAGCCAGACAAAATCCAATCTTCTAAAAGACAAAATCCACGCAAGCCCTAATGACCGATTTGGGTTAAACACACGCTGAATTATTTCAGCCCAACAGATGTGCGTAATGTCTACACTCTTTCCGAAAAAACATCTTTTTGGCAACAAAATGTTATTTTTGTTCTAATTTTTTCTATTATTTTTTTGTTATATTAAAATATTTATTACTTTTGCATCCAGTACTATACAGATTGCTACATGTTTTTCTATAAAAAACTAAAAACGGTGCATGTCCTATAGAAAGGAAGACGGAAACAGAAGGAAATCAGAGCATACCTTGTTGCATCCCTATGGAATAACGAAGAAACACGACATATCGACATATTTGGAAAATAACTTAAACATATACTAATTTTTAAACTTTTTATTTATGAGAAAGACGTTACAAAGAACATTCGGACTTCTCTTCTTCGCGCTTGTTGGCGTGATGACGGGAACGGCCCAGAACTCTTTCCCGTATTCAGTCGATTTCACGACGGCTGGCGACCTCGCCGGCTGGACAGCCGTGGATGACAGTCCTACGAAGGGAGTTACTTGGGAGTATGGAAAGGGAACGTACAGTCAGGCAGAAGCTGCTTCTAAGATGTGCGCTATCATGAAAGAAGATTCTGCTTCTAAGCATGTTGATTATCTCGTTTCTCCAGAGTTTACCGCTACGGCAGGTGCTACCTATTACATCAGCATCAAGGCCCAGTATAAAGGTAATGCAATGTGTGGCGTGCAGGTAGGCAAGAGCGCTACCGACATGTCGGCAAACTCAGTGATAAGTGATAACGTTTCGAGCTCGTTCGGTAAATATAATAATGGTTGGTTCGATTATAATGGTGTTGAGCGCGCCAAAACGGCTAAGGTTGCTTATACGGCAACAGAGGACGGACCACTCTATTTCTCTCTCTATGCTCATTCTATGCTCGACGCTGATGACGGTGACTTCTTCTTCGTTTACGGTATCGACATCGTGGAAGACAAACCAGGTCCTAAGGCATTGCCATATAGCGTAGATTTGGGCGACAACCAGAGAGGATGGGCAGCACTCGATGCAAGTGATGTTCCTGGCGTTACATGGGCAGCAGGTGAATTCTATGACAACACCTCTACTAAATTTTTTCCTGGCGTTGTAAACAAGCACGACTGGGAAAACACATGGAACGACTACTATGTTTCTCCTGCTTTCACACTTGAGGCTGGCAAAAGCTATAAGGTGAAGACTCGTACATGGAAAAATACTGATCCGAGCGCATTCACACTCTCATTGATGCTTGGCACATCACAGACGGATGCAAGCACATTCCAGAAGATTACAGACCTCGAGATGCAGGCAGTCTACGATGCTACTGCTACTGAAGACCACGTGTTTGCCGTTGGAAAGGGCGGTGACTATAATCTGGCATTCCTCGCTACCACAACTACAGGTACCAACGAGGTGATAGCTCTCAGCTATTTCGATATCGCTGAGACTGATGAGACTCCAGAGATTACCATCGGTGGTGGCAGTGAAGGGCCTGAGACAACAGCTCTGCCATACAATATCACATTTGATTCTGCCGACAAGTTCGCTACATGGTCTACTCTCGACAACAGCGATGTTCCTGGCAAGACATGGGAGTTCAACGCTTCTGACTTCGCTGGTAAGCCATCTGCATTCATGGGTCCTGACGCAGGTTCTGCAACTAGCGACTGGCTGATCTCTCCAGAATTTGAACTCCAGGAGGGTAAGACTTATGTCATCAAGATGGATGGCAATACAGGTACAGACAACGCTACAAGCGTGACCCTCGACTACTTCGAAGGTTCTAAGGATAAGGACAATGCCAAGAGTATTGCTTGGATTGGCAGCTCACTGCCTATGACTGACTGGAATACTCAGGAGCCTATCACAGAGTGGGCCTTTGAAGTTACAAAGAGCGGCAGCTACTACTTCGGAATCCATGCTCTCAACTGGACTCCAAACCAGGAGAAAGACGCTATCAGCATCTATTCATTCAGCGTTGCAGAACAGCCAGAGGGCGAGCCGGAAACACCGGTTGCTCTTCCATACGAGACTTCATTCCTTGAGGAGGCAGGCGCAGCAGGCTGGACAGCTATGGACCGCAGCGACAACGTAAGATCTACATGGGCTTGGAACTCTTGGGGCTATACAGAGTATGACGAAAACTGGCAGACAGTAGGTGAGAACCACCCATGTGTTGGCTTTAGCTCAGACTGGGAAACCAATGCCAACGATTATTTCGTTTCTCCATTGTTCACTCTCGAGGCCGGCAAGACATACGTTGTGAAGACACACACTGCTACTAACAGAACTTGCTTCAACGACAAGACGACTTCATTCACTATGAAGCTTGGAACCAACAAGAAGGTTCAGGGCACATTCACACAGTCTATCGGCGATATCGAGCTCAACACAGTTTACGACCGTGATCCGAGCGTATTCGAGTTCAAAGTTGAGGAATCTGGCAACTACTATGTGGCTTACAACATCTACGATACAGATGGAAGCAAGGCTTATGGTTACATCTTCGACTTCTCTATCGCTGAGAAGGTAGTACCGGACGTGACAGCAGAGCTTCCTTACGAAATCACATTCGACTCTGCCGACAAGTTCGCTACATGGTCTACTCTCGACAACAGCGATGTTCCTGGCAAGACATGGGAGTTCAACGCTTCTGACTTCGCTGGTAAACCATCTGCATTCATGGGTCCTGACGCAGGTTCTGCAACTTGCGACTGGCTGATCTCTCCAAAATTCGAACTCAAGGAGGGTAAGTCTTATGTAATCAAGTTTGACGGTGCTACAGGTACAGACAACGCTACAAGCGTGATCCTCGACTACTTCGTAGGTTCTAAGGATAAGGACAATTTCAAGTCTATTACTTGGATTGGCGAGAAACTTCCTAAGATGGAAGGCGAAGAGGCTAAGACAGAATGGACTGTTGACATCAACAAGGATGGCAGCTACTACTTCGCATTCCGTGCTCTCAACTGGACTCCAAACCAGGAGACCGACGCTATCAGCATCTATTCTTTCAGCGTTGCAGAAGCACCGGAGGGTGAGCCGGAAACACCGGTTGCTCTGCCATACGAGACTTCATTCCTTGAGGAGACAGGTGCAGCAGGCTGGACAGCTATGGACCGCAGCGACAACGTAAGCTCTACATGGTCTTGGAACTCTTGGGGCTATACAGAGTATGACGAAAACTGGCAGCAAGTTGGTGAGATCCACCCATGTGTTGGCTTCAGCTCAGACTGGAACACCAATGCCAACGATTATTTCGTTTCTCCATTGTTCACTCTCGAGGCCGGCAAGACATACGTTGTGAAGACACACACTGCTACTAACAGAACTTGCTTCAACGACAAGACGACTTCATTCACTATGAAGCTTGGAACCAACAAGAAGGTTCAGGGCACATTCACACAGTCTATCGGCGATATCGAGCTCAACACAGTTTACGACCGTGATCCGAGCGTATTCGAGTTCACTGTTGAGGAATCTGGCAACTACTATGTGGCTTACCACATCTCTGATCCTGACGGAAGCAAGGCTTATGGTTACATCTTCGACTTCTCTCTCGTTGAGAAGACTGCAGAGGTTCAGCCAGTGGCTACAGCTGCTGTTACAGACCTCGCCGCTACAGAGGCTGGTGATCTCAAGACTATCAACCTGAAGTGGAAGAACCCGACCAAGGATGTTGACGGCAACGACCTCGCTGCTGACGCAGAGCTTTCAGTCAAGGTATTCGAGGGCGAGACTCTCCTTACTACTGTTGCAGGCGCTCCTGGCGCAGAGGGCAGCTATTCTTACGAGCCAGAGACCTACGCTGGTCTCCACGAGTATAAGGTTGTCGTAGTTTACAACGAGCTTGAGTCTGAGGCTGCTACAACTACTCTTACAGTGGTAGTTAACGGTATCAACGGTGCTATCGTTATCCCAGCCGGTGCTGAGGTTTCTGTACGCACACTTGGTGGAGCATTGGTTGGCAACAACTTCTCTACTCTCGCCAAGGGTACATACCTCGTTACAGTGAAGACTGTTGACGGTAAGGTGAAGACAATGAAGGTTACAAAGTAATGAAGGCAATGAAGGTTACAAAGTAATCTGAATTCCCATAACAAATGATTGCCGCCCGGCATCCCCTTTCGGTGGATGTCGGGCGGTTTTACAAATTCTGATGTTTATTATAAGCTGTCTTTTGGAGCATGTTCTGCCTTCGTGGTGTCGCGCTTTATCTCCTCGGCTTTCATTTTCTCACGCTTAATTTCCGTTGAGTCTGGTTGGGGGAAGAGTTCCGGATGAGCTTCGCGCCAGTTCACCTCCTTGTCTCTCTTTCCCGGCAATACTATCACCGGCATGCCTTTAGTGACAAACTTCACCAGTTCGAGGATATTCTCATTCTTTATTCTCACGCATCCGTGGCTGCGTCTGCCGCCCACCGACCATGGAGCATCGGTGCCGTGGATGCCCGTGGAGTTGAATCCCGGAGTCACGATGCGGAAGAAGCGCGGACCATATTGTCCCGGGTTCTCGCTGCGCACGCCATTCTCGTCGGTATAGTGCCAGTTCTCGCTGTTCTGCACCTTGCCCGCCCTGAAGAAACCCTCCGGCGTGCGGCAGTCGCCCCTGCTCCTCTTGTTGCCGAATCCCTTTCCGCAGGCACAGGTGTACGACTTGCGCAGCACACCGTAGCGGTCGAACAGCTTCACCTTCATGTCGCCCTTGTCCACGATGATGAAATATTCGTATTCACTGTTGAGCAGACGATTGCAGTAGTCCAGACTGTCGTGTGCCATCTTGTGCATGATGCCGGCGGCATAGCGGTCTTTGTCCGGCGACTCGTTCATATATTCTATCGCCTCCTCGGCAGTGCTGAACTTATGCTTTATCTTTATCGGTTCTTCCTCAATCTCCTCAATCTCGTTGGCAGATGCCAGCGGACCGTCATCCTGGGCCATCTCGTTGCCTTTGTTCGACGGCGAGCAAGCCTGCATTATCAGAGTCAGTATCGTGAGGAATATGGATAGGCGTATCGCTTTCATGTTTGTTTGATAAGATGTCATGTCTGTTTAATGTTTATTTGTTTGGTCTTTCTTTTTATAAGTTACTGTCATATTTCTTTTCTTGTTCAACCTAAATCGGTCATTAGGCCGTTCAATGTAATATATTTGCCATCCCATTGACAGAAATCTCGGTTCCCATCTTTAAGTGGTTGGTGAAGGCAAGCCCTTCTTTCGACTGCAAAGATAATAAAAAAAGCTGACATTCTTTTCGTTTTCCTTTTCAAAGCGCATTTCCGTTATGTCGGAAAAGCCCTGATTTGCGGCATTTTACCGAATAATCCACCAAGTTTGTGCATTTTTCCCCGTGCTTAGCAACCTTAACCGCTAATTTTGCAGTCACTATTACTAACCAAATCAAAATCATACAACGAAGATGAAATTGAGATTCATTGCAGCAGCCGCTGTGGCTGCATGCACTGCATTATGTGTGCAGGCGAGAAAGGTGCATACCATAGGCGACAGCACTATGGCGACCTATGACCCGAACACCACCGTGACGAGAGGATGGGGACAGATGTTCCAGCAGTTCTTCAAGGGTGATGTCACCGTGAACAACCGTGCCAAGAATGGTGCCAGCAGCAAGAGCTTCTATAAGGAGAGCGCCTACTGGCAGTCGGTGAAGAAACAGATAGAGCCAGGTGACTACGTGCTCATTCAGTTTGCCCACAACGACGAGAAGAGCAACGGATGCGACGGCGACGAGCTGAAAGCTTACTATCAGAGCATCGGCGATGAGGCAAAGGCAAATGCCTGCGACTATCGTGGAACTACAGCCAGCGGCACCTATAAGGACTATCTGCGCAAGTATGTGGAAGAAACTCGCGCCTTGGGCGCCACACCAGTGCTGGTGGGTGCGATATGCCGAAAATATTTCGACGGGAGCACCATTCGCAGAAACGGACGCCACGACCTCGGCGACAAGTTCGACAAGATAGAAGGCGGTAAGCTCACTACCGGCAACAAAGTGGCTGCCGACGACCATACATACGACTATCCATACCAGATGCAGGAGGTGGCAAAGGAACTGGGAGTGCAGTATCTCGATCTCACCACAGCCACAAAGGAACTCTATGAAAGCTATGGCGACGCCAAAGCCAACGCCCTGCTCTTCGACGGCAACGGCAGCACCCACACCTCGGCGATGGGAGCCACGCTGATAGCCCGTCTGGCAGCACAGCTCATGCAGAAAGCTGGAATACTCTCAGAGAATATCAACCTGACGAGCGACCTCAGTGTGAATCCCTCAACTGTAGACCTCGGACAGGCATACAAGGGACAGACGGTGGTGAGAGAAGTGTCGGTAAACGGCTTCGATCTCGTGCCAGCCGACGGCAACGTGAGCATCACGGTGAGCAACGGACTGAAGATTTCTGCCGACGGCAGCGACTATTCATCCACAGCAACTCTGACCTACAAGGAAGGCAATCTTATCGGTTCCTTCAAGACAAGCTATGAGTTCGCCACAGCCGGCGACATCAATGAGTGTATCACCGTGAGCTGCGGCGACAAGACAGTCACCATCCCTGTAGTGGGCAAGTGTGTGGAACTTGCCGACGGAGTGGCAGCATCGGCATATTGGAGACTCGAGAAAGACGACAACTGCACCGTTGAAGGTCCGGTAGACCCCGTCGGCGAGACATACAGCGAGATGAAACTCCAGAAATATTCCAGTCCAAACGCTAATACCACATGGCCCGAGGGCACAGGCTTTGATGCCACCCGCAAGACACAGCGCAACATCATCGAGGGCGAGTCGTGGCCGGCAGGCGAAATCGACGAGGTTTCTACACGATGGATAGAGTTCGCGGTGAAGCCAGCCAAGGGTACCACTTTCAACGTGAACGAGATAAGCCTCTATGTGTGTGGATGCGGAGGCAACGGAATGCACTGCAAGATTTACTACTCTAAGGAGGCAGACTTCGCCAATGCCGTTAATATCGCCGACTTCTCTGGTTCGATGAAAGCCAACGACATGATGGAGGTAAAGGCAACACCCGTGATAGAACTCTCTGAGGGCGAGACGCTACGCTTGCGCGTATATCCTTGGTATGGCAGCGCAGCAACTGGCAAGACCATCTGTCTGAGCGACGTAAAAGTGGCAGGAGTGGCAGTAAGTGCCACAAATGGAGTGAAGAGCGTGGAAAACTCGGAACTGAAACCGGAGAAGATATACTACAGTCTCGACGGCATTCGTCAGAACGGCATTCTTGACGGTCTGAACATTGTGGTGGAGAACGGAGTGGCAAGAAAAATAATGAAATGAACAAACAGATTCTCAATATGAAAAAGACCACATTATCCCGAATTATCGTCATGGTCCTCGTAGCATGGATGGGACTGGGCGGTGCAATGGCGGCAGACGTCATCGATGCCAAAGACGCCACTATAAAATGGGCGTTTGACAAAAGTGCCGACAATGTGTCGGCTGCAGAGATATCCGTAGACGGAGCCATCTCGACTTCAAGTTTCTCGCTGGGCGAGAAACTGTATTTCAACGGACTGCAAAGCGGACTCTCAAAACTGAATCCGACAGAAAAGATAAGCAATGCCCGCGACGATGCATCATACGTAGTATTCAGCATCGTGCCAAAGAAAGGAGTCACCTTCACACCGAAGAGCGTAGCCTTCAAATCGCAGAAATGCGGTACCAGCGGCGGTACGCTCGACGTGGTGGCCCGATGCGGCGAGAAGAGCGAGGAACTCGTGAAGGGTTTCGCCCCGGAGCGCAACAGCGTGTCGGAGTCGAAGCTCGACATCACTTCACTCACAGGAGAGAGCGACAAGGTTGAACTGTATTTCTATGTGTATAATCTCGCTAACAACAAGCAGCTCGCCCTTGGCGACGTGGTGGTGACAGGCGATCTGAACGGTACTCCGGTCACTGTGCCCGTATATACGCTGAGCGTAGGGACAGCCGACGAGGCTGCCGGCACCGTCACCGTGAATCCGGCAGGCGACAAGTTCGACGAAGGCACGGTAGTCACTGTGAGCACTACCGAGAACTTCGGCTATCATTTCGCAGGATGGACAGGAGCCGACAATGCCATCGTGTCTACCGACAATCCATACACCTTTGAGCTGACGGCAAACACATCGCTCACCGCAACATATACGAAGAACAATGTATACGCCCTGAACCTGACATTGCAGGGAGGAGCAAATGCCAACCTCGTGACATTCTCGCCAGAAGGCAATGTGGTGGACGGAGTGCATCACTATGAAGAAGGAACCGACGTGAAGCTCACGGCACTTGACAACCGTATCCTCACCTTCACCAACTGGGACGACAACTCGACAGACAAAGAACGCGAAGTGAGGATGGACGGAGAGAAGAACCTTACGGCAAACTTCTCTTGCACAGACTATATAGTGGGCTGGGACCTCTATAACGACACCCCGTCGCAGGAGCGTGCTGCCGACTACAAGGCAGAGAGCGACAACGCCGGACTCCTCTCGCTGCGCAACGAAGCCGGCAACACCACATCATGGCTCGCATGCGGAGCAGGAAAAGGCGGACAGAACGGTAAGTATGCCGCACGCTGCTGGAGAAAACTCACCGACAAATATTATTTCGAACTCTCATTCTCAACACTGGGATACACCAACGTGGTGCTGTCGGCTGCCGTAGGTGACGACTTCAACGCACACAGTATCGTAAACGCACAATACTCTATCGACGGAACAAACTATACCACCTTCGGCACATATAACCTGCCGGCCCGCGGATGGGACTCAGAAGAATTCGCCCTGCCAGCAGAGGCAAACGGACAGAAGCTTGTGAATGTGCGCTTCCTGCCAGACTATGACTCACCGCTCGTGGGATCAGCAGGCGACTACGACGGACTGGCTGTAGCGGAGATTTTCCTGCTCGCCGACAAGGAAATCGTGGAAGACAACGAGGCACCGAAACTCATCTCGACAATCCCTGCCAATGATGCAGCCGACGCATCGGCAACAGGATCTGTGATACTGACATTCGATGAGAAAGTGGTGGCTGCAGAAGGAAGCAAGGCAACGCTCAATGGAGAGGCTTTGAAACCGACGGTGAGCGGCAAGACCGTGGTATATCAGTACAGCGGACTGAGATATGCCACTGCTTATACTTTCACATTGCCGGCAGGAATGATTCTCGACCGCAACGGAAACGCTTTCTCGGGCACAGAGATACATTTCACCACTATGGAGCGCCAGCAGCCAGAACTGCGTGTCTATGACGCAGTGGTGGCACAAGACGGCACCGGAGACTACACCACTGTGCAGGCTGCCATCGATGCCGCACCGCAGAACAGAGTGAAGCCATGGCTCATATTCATAAAGAAAGGTACATACAAAGAGCATGTTGACCTGCCGGTAACAAAGCCATATCTGCACTTCATCGGACAGGGACGCGACAAGGTGTTTATCAGTGATGACAAACTGTGCGGCGGACCAAACGCACTGAGCGTGGACAAGGGAGCTACATTCGTGGCACACGCCGCCAACCTGTATTTCGAGGGATTGAGCTTCGTGAATTCATACGGAGTGGAGAAGAACGACGGTCCGCAGGCGCTCGCCCTGAACACCGAGAACGACCGCATCGTGTTCAACAACGTGGGAATGTACAGTTATCAGGATACGTGGATAACTACAAGCAAATCCAACTATCGCCACTACGTGAAGAACTCCTTCATCGAGGGAGCCGTAGACTTCATCTACAACAGCGGCGACGTTTATCTCGACAACGACACAATCAATATCGTGCGCAAGAGCGGAGGATACATCGTGGCACCATCACACCAGAAAGACGTGAAGTGGGGATACGTGTTCATGAACAACGTGATAACGGCTCCCGGCGTACCGTCAGAAACATCGGTATGGCTTGGCAGACCTTGGCACAACTTCCCGAAGACCGTTTTCATCAACACGAAGGCTGAGGTGACGATACCTGCCACGGGATGGTATGAAACGATGGGCGGACTGCCTGTGCTGTGGGCTGACTACAACACTATGGACGCCGAAGGCAACCCTGTGGATCTCTCTCACCGCCGTGATACCTATTATTATATGAACGGCGACACAAAGGTGGAAGGCAAGGCAAAGAACTTCCTCACCGACGAGGAGGCAGCACAATATACGGTGAAGAACGTGCTCAGCGGTTCTGACAATTGGCAGCCGGAGCTGATTACCGAGGCTTGTGAGTCGCCAGCACCTGTAGTTGAGGGCGGAATGCTGAAATGGCAGCCTGTGCCATATGCCATCTGCTATGTGATAACGAAAAACGGCAACGTGGAAGGATTCACTACTGCCACATCATGCGAATATGAGGCAGGCAACGAATACCTGATACAGGCTGTGAACGAATACGGCGGACTGAGTAAGGCTGCCAAGGCAGACCAGACATCGGCAGTGGGCTCCGTAGAGACTGCTGGCGACACATTCAAGGCTACTGCTGTATATACAATCGATGGCAAAAGAATTGCTGATACGGCAAAAGGCATCAATGTCATTACTGACGGCAAGACATCGAGAAAAGTAGTGATGAAATAAAAAACAGTTGGTAGATTATTTATAAGTAGTCCAAATCTGGTTTCAGATTTGAGTAAAAGATTGTCTGGGGATTCCATGTGATGTGGCGTTCCCAGATTTTCTTATTCCAAATCGGTCACTATGGCTTGCTTGAATTTTGCTTTCTTTTATTCCAAATCGGTCGTTAGGGCTTGCTTGGATTTTGCTTTTAGAAGAGTGGATTTTGTTTGGCTATTAATGAGTAATAGCGAGATGTTGCGGAATATGATTTTTTTTTCATACTTTTGTATTCGTAAAACCAGTTGCTCCACCAATCCAGACATTGGGGATTAATCTGGCACAGAATCTGTCAAAACAAATTGTCCCGAATATACAATGAGGCTTATAACACTTGTCCTGTCATTATCATTGTCGCTGCTGTCTGCCGTCTCTGCTGCAGCCACACCGATTTGTCATATCCAGCGGTATGATGAGAACGACGGGCTCACCCAATGGCACGTCACGCAGATGGCACAAGACAGTCAGGGCATGATGTGGTTCTCGACATGGAACGGACTATGTCGCTTCGATGGTTACGAATTCCGTGGATTCAAAGGACGTGTAGGTGACGGAAGCCGATTGGCAACAGACCGCATGCGCAGCGTGTGGTTGTGTGATGACGGGAATCTGGGATGCAGGGTGGACGACGACATGTATCTTTTCAACCTCAAGCGTTACCGGTTTGAAAAAATCGGAGGAATGCAGCTGAGAGGGCGGAATGCCACGGCGGTGAAAGAAAACAGACCATATCGCCATCGCGATGGCGTGGGAAATCTGTGGACGATGTATTATGACGGCAGACTGACCTATACGCCAAGGGGAGGCAAGGAGACACCCTACGGTGACAGGAAAAGCCTGGAGGCTGCACGCTTCTGCCTCTCTGACAAGCAGGGCAACCTCTGGGTGGCTGCTACAAGCTGCATATACAAGATATGTTTTCCGAGACAGAACGGAAATGTGGTGAGAAATGGTAATGGTGCTGAAGTCAAGACTGTCTTCGTGGATAGGGACAAGAGATACTGGATAGCCACTAAAGAAGACGAGACAGTGAGGATTTTCGACCGTGGCAACAAACTTGTGGGGTATCTTGCGCCGGATGGCAGGATTGTGGCGGGCTACACTAAATTCCGCTGTCCGATATACTGCATCACTCAAACCCGAGACGGGAGCATCTGGCTGGGAAGCAAGCCGCAGGGACTCTTCCGCCTGACCGGATGTCATGGGATGCAGGCATACAGAATAGATAAAATCGGAGGATTGAACAGCGACAATGTCTATGACATCAAGGAGGACCGTTGGGGCAGACTCTGGATTGCTACTCTTGGTGGGGGAGTGTGTTGCGTTGAGAATCCGAGAGCGGAAAGACCTGTAGTGGTGAAACCTTTCTCCGGATTAAGAAACTATCCCCACACTCTGGCAAAGAAGGTGAGGATGATACATCTGACCAAAGATGATGTGATGCTATGCGCCACGACCGACGGACTGCTTGTGGCCAAACTGGTAGCGGGGAATGGCGTCAGAAACATGGTGTTCCATTGCCACACTCGTGAGGCAAATCGCAAGGATGCCCTCAGTTGCAGTGCGGTGATGAACGTGGCTGAAGACTATAGAGGACGAATTATTGTCAGTACGGAGAGTGGTGGAGTGAATATGATTCAGATGGGAAACCTGACGGCAGACAAGCTGTCTTTCCGACATTATGATGAGGCTAATGGGATGCCCACCGATGTGGCTCTGTCGGTTGTGGGGTTTTCTCGCCAGATGCTTATGGTGGGAAGCGACAGACTGGTGATGTTCAATCCCGACAATGGAGATTATCTCTCGTTCGGAAAGAATTTCTTCCAGTCGGAATGCAGGTTCTCAGAGGCAATTCCCGTGAGATTGCCAGATGGGCGTTGGCTGTTCGGACTGCAAGACGGAGAGTATTATGTCGCTCCGCAGCAGTTGCGCAAGAGCACCTTTGTGCCGACTATCGCCTTCACAGGCGTCAGCGTGCAGGGAGTGGAAGGAAGCTGCTCCGTCAATGCTATGGATACATTGGTGTTGGCGAGCAACGAGAGGAGCTTCACGCTGAGATTTGCCACTCTCGACTATTCCGCCGATGTCCGCCTTTCGTATGCCTTCGCCCTCTTGGACGACGGTGATGAGGAAGACGTAAAATGGAATGACATAGGCCATAACCATTCTGCCACACTGCTCGACCTGGAGCCCGGAACCTATGTCGTGCTGGTGAGATCTACCAATGCCGACGGCGCCTGGGTAGACAACGTGAGAAGGCTGACGATAGTAGTGACACCGACATTCTGGGAGACTACTCCCGCCCGTGTGCTGCTCCTCTTGCTTTTGTTGGCGTTCTTCGGTTCTGCAGTATATACCATTATATATATAAGGCGTATAAAGCGTCAGCGCCGTGAAGCTCTCGACGCATACTTGAATCTGCTCAGTAACGGTACTGGCAGTGATGCTGATGAACCGGTGCCGGCAGACACACCACTGCGTCCTGAACTCACGCCCGAGGATGACATCATGATGAGGCGCGTGTCAGCATTTGTCGACGAACATCTTGGCGATGCGGAGATAGGAGTGGGTGATATGGCAGCGGCAGCAGCCATGAGCCGGTCGGGGCTGCAGCGCAAGATGAAGCAGATCATGGGAGTGACGCCACTCGACTTCCTGCGTGAGGCGCGTATGAAACGTGCGTGCCATCTGCTCTCGTCAACCGATATCCCGATAAGCGACGTTGCATATTCTTGCGGATACTCCGACCCTAAATATTTCAGCAGAAGCTTCAAGGCATCAAAGGGAAAGAGTCCGAAGGAATGGAGAAACGGAGATGCAGAAGGGTAAAACTTCCCTAAAATTGTTTCTTTTGCTCAATTTAGGATGCAATGTAAATAATAATTCCTATCTTTGTATTGTGCGATGGTGCGCACCATCGACACATATATATATATTACGGACATAAACACACTATGATTATGAAAGGAAACGGATTATTTGCGGTAGTACTCAGTGCGGCACTGCTTGTGTCGGGCTGCGGTTCGATTAGCGACGGCGGCGCTTCGGGAGGATTTCTCGGAGCAGAGTTGGGAAGCATTCTCGGTTCCGCCATCGGCGGCATAAGCGGTGGACCAAGAGGCAGCGATGTCGGTACGATAGTTGGCATGGCCGGCGGTGCCGTGATAGGTGCCGTGGTGGGTGACGCTGCCGACAAGGCACAGCAGCGAAAGGCAGAACGCTACGACGGCAATTACCGTGGAGACAACAGAAACGGGAATTACAGGGGAGACGACAGAAACGGCGATTCCTCGTATGACAGCCGGTCTTATGGCGATTCAGACGATGACGCCACAAGTGATTTCGACCCTGAGAATGGCGGTGACGACGTGATACAGTTTGATGCTCCTGCCGATAATACATCCGTTGAAGAACCGGATGTAGTCAGCAAGCTCCAGTCAGATCCGGCTCCAGTCAGCGCTTCGCCCCTGGAGCTCCGCAGCGTGAGATTCGTGGGCAAGGGCAACGGTCTTGAGCTGCATAGCGGTGAATTGGCAAAAGTGGTGGTGGAGGTATACAACAATACTCCGGAATATATGTATAATGTGAAACCCATGGTGATGGAGACTTCCGGCAACAAGCATGTCTTCGTTTCGGCTCCAATCATAGTGGAAAAAATCGCTCCCGGCAAGGGAATACGCTATACGGCGATGGTGAAGGCAGACAAGAAACTGAAAGACGGCAAGGTGCATTTCACAGTCTGCGCCCAAGAGTCGGCACAACTCCGCAAATCAGAAATCAGAGAGTTTGACGTCACTACAATAAGGTGAAAAAGCTCAGAAAACGAGTTTTTCGGTGCTATACCAGCAGATATTTAACAAATAGTAAGAACTAAAATAAAATTTTCTCGATTTTTCTTGCAGCGTATTTTGAAAATGCCTACATTTGCGATGTGATAATAAACACTTTGATAAAACACATAATTAACATAATCTTTTAAATAAAAACACATTACTATGGAAGTGGAGAAAATCATGCAACAGCTGGAGCAGAAGCATCCAGGCGAGTTGGAGTATCTACAGGCAGTTAAGGAAGTACTTATTTCCATCCAGGACGTTTACAACCAGCATCCTGAGTTCGAGAAAGCTAAGATTATCGAGCGCATCGTGGAGCCAGAGCGTATCATCACGTTCCGTGTGCCATGGGTTGACGACAACGGTGAGATTCATGTAAACCTCGGTTACCGTGTGCAGTTCAACAGCGCTATCGGTCCGTACAAGGGTGGTATCCGCTTCCATCCGTCAGTAAACCTTTCAATCCTGAAGTTCTTGGGCTTCGAGCAGACATTCAAGAATGCACTTACTACTCTGCCAATGGGCGGTGGTAAGGGAGGTTCAGACTTCTCTATCCGTGGAAGAAGCGACGCAGAGGTTATGCGTTTCTGTCAGGCTTTCATGACAGAGCTTTATCGTCACATCGGTCCTAACGAGGACGTTCCTGCAGGTGATATCGGCGTTGGTGGCCGTGAGATCGGTTACATGTTCGGTATGTACAAGAAGCTCACACACCAGTGGAACGGTGTATTGACAGGTAAGGGACTTGAGTACGGTGGTTCAAAGATCCGTCCTGAGGCTACTGGTTTCGGTGCTATCTACTACGTACATCATATGCTCGAGACTCACAATATCGACATCAAGGGCAAGACAGTCGCTGTCAGCGGTTTCGGTAACGTGGCATGGGGTGCTGTTACAAAGGCTACCCAGCTCGGCGCTAAGGTTGTTACAATCTCTGGTCCAGACGGCTACATCTACGACCCAACAGGTATCAGCGGTGAGAAGATCGACTATATGCTCGAGCTCCGTTCAAGCGGTAACGACGTTTGTGCACCATACGCTGAGAAATATCCAGAGGCTAAGTTCGTTGCTGGCAAGAAGCCATGGGAGGTTAAGGTTGACATCGCTCTGCCTTGCGCTACCCAGAACGAGCTCGGTGCTGCTGACGCAGACATGCTCCTCGCTAACAAGACATTGTGCGTAGCTGAGGTTTCTAACATGGGATGTACAGCTGAGGCTGTTGATAAGTTCATCGAGGCTAAGCAGCTCTTCGCTCCTGGCAAGGCTGTCAACGCTGGTGGTGTTGCTACTTCTGGTCTTGAGATGACTCAGAACGCTATCCACCTCGGTTGGACAGAGGCTGAGGTAGACGAGCGTCTGCATCAGATCATGAGCGACATCTATGAGCAGTGCGTTAAGTACGGTACTGAGGCTGACGGCTACATCAACTACGTGAAGGGTGCTAACATCGCCGGCTTCATGAAGGTAGCTCACGCTATGATGGCTCAGGGTATAGTATAATTCTTTTTGATGAGAAAATACTTCATAATACTGATTTTATTGATTACATTTGGATGTCGTCTCTCTCTCCTCGCTCAGGAGAGAGGGGTGGCATCCTATTATTCTAACCGTATGCATGGCAGACGAATGAGCAATGGGGAGAAATACCATCGCGACAGTATGACGTGTGCCCATGCAAAGTATGCTCTTGGCACTTTGCTAAGGGTGACAAACGTGAAAAACGGCAAGAGTGTTGTCGTGAGGGTTACCGACCGCTGTGCGCGTCATGCACGCAGGATCATCGACCTTTCGATGGCGGCGGCAAAACAGTTGGGGCTGATGGCGGCAGGAGTGGGAACGGTCTTGGTGGAGCGTTTCCATCGCAAAAATGAAATTCCGTATCGTGGTGACGATGATGTGGAACTTCCGGAATTTGACTTGGAGGTGACAAAACCAGCTGACGGCTATGTGCCGGCATGGCAGCAGAAGAATGTGAAGAAGTAGGACGGCTGTTGTATTTGTCCTGGTGCAGAGTCTGGTCTCTTTTGTTTTTGTCAGCGGCTTGGAGTTTCTTTGTATTCCAGGTATTTCTTGGCATTTGGTTTTTCATGTGCTTTAGATCGGTTCATAAAAAAAAGTCCAGTATGCTCTCGCACGCTGAACTTCCACTAAAGCTATTTACCTTATGTCGCTAATTACATAAGTTTTGAAGCACCGATATCACATCGTTCTTTAGATTGTTGTCCTGCGAAAAACAGGCAATCCAGCTTCATGAATTTTTTTTAAACCTCTCCAGGTTTTTAAATAAATATGTAAGTCAATAAATTAATTAATGTTATGAAAAGTCTTTATTATGAATCTCTTGTCTCAGACAATCCGCTTGCCGCCGATGCCTGTTCGTTTCGCCGCTGCTTCGTTTCCTGACACGGCATAACATTCCCGACAATTATTTCGTGCTTCTGTCAGCCTTGTTTCTCAGGCATGACATACGCAGTCAATGTCATCATATAGGATAATCCCTTTGCCGCAAGATAAACAATCATCCCTGCATTTTTAAGTTTTGAGAATTAGACTGTTGAATAACGCCTTTGTCGTTCCTCGTGTTGGCGCATGTTGCAACCAACTTACTTCATGCTTTGGATTTTTGGCATCAGGCTTTAATGATGCCTGTGCTCGTTGTGGTAAGAATTATCCATATACTTTCAGTGCAAATATACGTATTATACTCTTAATGGCGTAACTTTTCTTCTTGTATTCCTTTTCTTTTCACGTTTTTTAAAGGTTGGGTGTCGAATATCCCCTTTTGCTTTATAAAAATGTCCCTTTTAATGTTGTTCGGCCACTTTGTGGCAGACTTGCTTGTCGGCCAACCGGACCTGTGGTTTAAGGTTTAATATGTTGTCTTTCATTCCAAATTGTTGACATATCGCTTGTGATTTTATATATACTTAATTTGTGTGTTAGCGAGAAAATGGATATATTTGCATCAAGAACCGATTTCATCAGCATTGCTGACACATAACGGAAGCAGTGCAAAGATGTGAATTGCAGGCAATACAAACAAATAACACTCCAACCTATGAACGAACAAGCGCCCCAGCAATGGAATAAGTTTTATCTCAAGGATGTGTCATTCAAGAACCTGATGACGCATCGTATTTTCAATGTCCTCATCATCGCTAACCCCTACGACGCCTTCATGCTCGAAGACGACGGGCGAGTGGATGAAAAGATTTTCAATGAGTATACTGAGCTCGGCCTTCGCTATCCGCCCACCTTCACTCAGGTGAGCACCATGGTGGAAGCCTCCGAAGTGCTCTCCACCACGAGCATCGACCTCGTGATATGTATGCCTGGAAATGCCGACAACGACGCCTTCACCGTGGCGAGGGCGGTGAAGAGGGAGTTTCCGGATATCCCATGCGTGGTGCTCACGCCATTCTCGCATGGCATCACGCAAAGGATAATGAACGAAGACCTCTCGATATTCGAATACGTGTTCTGCTGGCTCGGCAATACCAATCTCATCCTCTCTATCATAAAACTCATCGAGGACAAGATGAACCTCGAACACGACATCGACGAGGCGGGAGTGCAGATGATACTCCTGGTGGAAGACAGCATCCGCTTCTACTCCTCCATCCTGCCCAACCTCTATAGCTACATCCTTACCCAGAGCCAGAGCTTCGCTACCGAGGCGCTCAACTCCCACACCGCCACGCTGCGAATGAGAGGAAGGCCAAAGGTGGTGCTCGCCAGAACATACGAGGAGGCGATGGACTATTTCGTGCGCTTCCCCGAAAACATTCTCGGCGTCATCAGTGACTGCCGTTTTCCGAAGGGAGGCGTGAAAGACTCTGAGGCAGGACTCAAACTGCTGTCGGAGTTCCACCGCCGTGCCCCGTTCCTGCCGCTCATTATGGAGAGCAGTGAGACGGAGAATGCCGAGAAAGCTGAGAAGTTGGGATTCCGCTTCATCGACAAGAATTCAAAGAAGATGAACATCGACCTGCGCAATGTCATGGCGGAGCACATGGGATTCGGAGACTTGATCTTCCGCGACCCCAAGACCCATGAGGAGATACGCCGCATACGCAACCTGAAGGAGTTGCAGGACAATATCTTCAGCATCCCAAATGACTCCATGCTCTACCACCTGTCGCGCAACCACGTGAGCCGTTGGCTCTGTGCCAGGGCGATATTCCCCGTGTCGGAATTCCTTAAGACGGTGACGCTGGAGAAACTCAGAGACGTGGACCAGCATCGCCAGATCATCTTCGATGCCATCGTGCAATACCGCCACATGAAGAACGTGGGAACGGTGGCCGTGTTCAAACGCGACCGCTTCGATGCCTACAGCCACTTCGCCCGCATCGGCGACGGTTCGCTCGGCGGAAAGGGCAGAGGACTCGCTTTTCTGGACAATATCATAAAGACACATCCCGAATTCAATGAGTTTGAGGGGGTGAAGGTGTCGATACCGAAGACCGTGGTGCTCTGTACCGATGTCTTCGACCAGTTCATGGACAACAACAACCTCTATCAGCTGGCACTCAGCGATGCTCCCGACGAGGAAATACTCCAGGCATTCATCAAGGCGCAGCTGCCAGACCAGTTCATCGACGACTTCAAGACCTTTTTCGAGGCTATCCGCCATCCTATAGCGATACGTTCCAGCAGTCTGCTCGAAGACTCACACTACCAGCCCTTTGCCGGCATATATTCCACATATATGATACCCTATCTCGACGACAAGGACGAGATGCTGCGTATGCTCGCCGCTGCCATCAAGAGCGTCTACGCCTCGGTGTATTTCAAGGATTCCAAGGCGTATATGACTGCCACGCGCAACGTGATAGACCAGGAGAAGATGGCGGTAATCCTTCAAGAGGTGGTGGGCAAGCAGTATGGCGACCATTTCTATCCTAATTTCAGCGGTGTGCTTCGTTCCATCAACTATTATCCTTTAGGATATGAGAAGTCGGAGGAGGGTATCGCCAGTCTTGCCCTCGGACTCGGAAAGTATATCGTAGACGGTGGACAGACGCTGCGTGTCAGTCCGTATCATCCCGCCCAGGTGTTGCAGACGAGCGACATGGAGATTGCCCTGCGCCAGACACAGACGCAGTTCTATGCCCTCGACATGAAGCGCGTGGGAGTGGACTTCAAGGTGGACGACGGTTTCAATATTCTGAAGCTCAAGGTGAAGGATGCCGAAAACGACGGCGCTCTCAATTTTATCGCTTCCACCTATGATGCCAACGACCGGGTGATTCGCGACGGACTGTATGATGGCGGACGCAAGATAGTCAGTTTCAACGGTGTGCTGCGCCACGGAGTGTTCCCGTTGCCCGAACTGCTGAAACTGTCAATGCACCACGGCGCCGACAGTATGCGCCGTCCGGTGGAGATTGAGTTTGCCTGCACTCTCAATGATGACCGCACTGGAGAGTTCTATCTCCTGCAGATACGTCCTATCGTGGACAGCAAACAGGTACTCGACCAAGACATCATGACAATTCCTGATGACAAATGTCTGTTGCGCTCGCACAATTCCCTGGGACATGGAGTGAGCGACGATATCGTGGATGTGGTGTATGTGAAGACCGACGAGAACTTCACGGCATCTGACAATCCCGTGGTGGCGATGGAGGTGGAGCGCATAAACAAGAAATTCCTTGCCGACGGCAAGAATTATGTGCTTGTGGGACCCGGCAGATGGGGCTCGAGTGATTCGTGGCTCGGTGTGCCGGTGAAGTGGCCGCATATCAGTGCGGCGAAACTCATCGTGGAGACCACGCTGAAGAACTACAGTGTGGATCCGAGTCAGGGCACTCACTTCTTCCAGAACCTCACCAGTTTCGGTGTCGGCTATTTCACCATCGACGAGAATAAAGGCATGGGATTCTTCCGCAAGGAGATTCTCGACGCTATGCCTGCCGTAGAAGAGACACCGCATGTGCGCCACGTTCGTTTCAGCAAACCGTTGCATATCATGATGGACGGAATGAAACAGGAGGGACTGGTAATATGCGATACGGAAGATGCGAAAGGGAATGACGCACGATAATGGCCGCTTCTCCTCCTTGTTGGATAGTTGGAAGCAGATAGATGCTGACAGGCTGAAATATACATTGGTATTGTTACACCCTATGTTGTTTTGTAACTTAAAAGCGAGGAATGCTGACGGTTTGTTACATTATATCCTTGATGTATATCAAGAATTGAGTGTATTTCGGAATAAATACATGAAAAACACTTGCAATTTATTGTTATAAGCAATACCTTTGCAACGTGTTTTTCATAGTATTAGATTTAAGGTTAACAAGGTTGGAGTACAGCGGTACTCCTTTTTTTATGTCCTTACGTCTCGTGCGGCGCTTTTATGAAGTTCACAAATCTTGATTTTCTTCATGTGGATTGGTGTGTTTTGGATTACTTCTTCTTCAGCTACAATAATATAATAAAGTAACAAGGGCTAAAATATTGCCATGCAATATCCTAACCCTTGTATTGTCGGGATTACTGGACTCGAACCAGCGACCCCGTCGTCCCGAACGACGTGCGCTACCAACTGCGCTAAATCCCGTTTATTAAAGTGATGCAAAGGTAGTGCATTTTTTGATAATAGCGAAATTTTTCGGGATAAAATTTTGGAAGTACGAAAAAAAAGCGTACCTTTGCACTCGCAATCGAGAAATGGTTGCGATTTTTATTAAGACAATGGTGCCATAGCTCAGTTGGTAGAGCAAAGGACTGAAAATCCTTGTGTCCCCGGTTCGATTCCTGGTGGTACCACAGTTCACGAAGAGAGTTGCCTAATATGGTGACTCTTTTTTTATGCCGCCATCTCTTAGTTGGTAGAGCAAAGGACGTCTCGATGGATTATTTATGGTGATTGATATGTCTTGAAACTTGTTCTGCTTTGTCTCCCGGTTCGATTTTGATATATAACCTCATTTTTCCAAAAAATCGTCAACCATCTGCTTGTGGATGTGGAAGTGGTTGATATACAGGTGCTTCCGCCTTTATTTGTGCTCTGAAACCATCGGGTAATTGTCTGGATGGTTGGAGAATAAGGGGAAGGAATCGTATGGAAAGGGATGCCTTGTCTTACTACTGTCTGGTAAGACTTTTGCATGCAATATAAATTATGGCTTACATTTCTCTGGTTGCTTTTGCTTTGCCGACAACAAAGCCACAACCATGGGCAAGGATTGTAAAACTGCAATAAATGGGCAGCATGCTTGCCCATGTGGGGCAAGCAGCTTTCTCACTTGGGGCAAGCACCTTGCCCCAAGTGGGCACGGGGGGTGCCCAAAACTGTGCCCAAAGTTTCCATGGAAAGAAACGTTCGTTAAGGAGATGCTAAATACTGATTTTCTCTGCAAATGTGCGGAGAAAGATTCTGAACTATTGCCCCCGTGCCGCGATTTTTTATCGCACATAGGTTTGGCGTTATTCAATAAATTCATAATTTTGCAGTTGAAACAAAAAGGAGACGAAAATCATGAGAGTGCTAATCGTAAACACCAGTGAGAATGTGGGCGGAGCCGCCGTGGCGGCAAACAGGCTCATGGACGCACTGAACAACAACGGCATAAAGACAAAGATGCTGGTGAGAGACAAGGCCACGGACAATATCACCGTGGCGCAGCTTGACAAGTCGTGGCGCCAGAGATGGAACTTCCTCTGGGAACGCTTCGTCATCTTCTGCCACCTGCGCTTCAAACGCGACAACCTCTTCCAGATAGACATCGCCAACGCCGGCACCGACATCACCCGGACACGGGAATTCCGCGAGGCAGATGTAATACACCTGAGCTGGGTGAACCAGGGCATGCTCTCCATCGGAGGCATAAAGAAGATCCTGGCAAGCAAGAAACCGGTGGTGTGGACGATGCACGACCTGTGGCCGGCTTCGTCGATATGCCATTACGCCCGCAACTGCCACCGCTATGAGAGCAGGTGCGGCAACTGCCCGCTGCTGCCCGGCGGCGGATCCAGGAACGACCTTTCTGCCAAGGTGTGGCGCCGCAAGCGTCAGGCCCTCGGCACCAACAGCATACTCTTCGTCACCTGCAGCCGCTGGCTCGCCGACAAAGCTAAGAAGAGCGGACTGCTCAGCGGCCAGAAGGTGATGAGCATCCCCAATCCCATCGACACCCACGTGTTCTGTCGGGAAGACCAGGAGAAGGCACGCATCTATGCCGGACTGCCAGCCGACAAGCGTCTGATACTCTTCGTGTCGCAGCGCGTCACCGACCAGCGCAAGGGAATGGACTATTTCATCACCGCCATGAACAAGATGGTGGAACAGCATCCCGAGATGCGCCAGAACACCGGCATCGCCATCCTCGGCGGACAGGCAGAGGAACTCGCCGGGAAGCTGCCGTGGCCGCTGGATCCGCTGGGCTACGTTAGCGACGAGAAGAAGATAGCGAGCGTATACAATTCAGTGGATATGTTCGTGCTGCCGTCGCTCGAAGACAACCTGCCCAACACCATCATGGAGGCAATGGCATGCGGAGTGCCGTGTGTGGGATTCAACACCGGCGGCATCCCTGAGATGATAGACCATCTGAAAAACGGCTACGTGGCAGAATACAAGAGCGTTGACGACCTGGCCAAAGGCATGCATTGGGTGATGTGTGAGGCCGACCGCGAGGCGCTCGCCGACCGTAAAGCGCATATTTACATGCCTGAGCGCATAGTCCTCCGAGCCGGGATATTTAAAG
>ERZ780141.250-NODE-250-length-43053-cov-10.558584_pt1 | contig 43053 bp, 48 predicted proteins | sample MGYA00433080_ERZ780141 | MGnify/ENA primary metagenome ERZ780141 (study PRJEB29588, sample SAMEA2154047) | human gut metagenome | biome: human gut; feature: human-associated habitat; material: faeces | place: Denmark | collected 2008/2010 ... | reverse complement strand
AACAGCGTCACATCCTGAATGATTTCCTGTCGGTAGATAGCGGCCAGCCCCTTTCTGGTTGGTTTTCTCTCAAGTCAATTTTACCAAAAAGGGGCTCCGCTTTCTATACCATATGAGTGATTTTCGGTTTCAGCCATGTCCGGGAACAATTGCAATTACTACTCTTTTGGAGTTTTGCTCATGGCAGTATTGAAGTCTGAATGGAGGCGAGAAAGTAGATGTTGTCCTCAGAGTACCCAAAACACTTCATTGAAGAACTATATAATGCTGAATATGAAAAAATGTTTCGATTTGCTTATCATATATTAAATAATACAGAATCAGCAAAGGATATGGTTCAGGAAACTTTTTTGTTGGCATTGTTCCATCAAGAAGATCTCATAGCGCATCCAAAACCAGAAGGGTGGCTTATGCTGACACTAAGAAATTTGGTGCTAAATGAACTGAGGCGAAAACGAGTGACGGCGGAGGTCCCTATAGAGAGTATCGTAGAACTAGGCCAAGAGGACCAGATACTCCCTGTTGAATCGTTGCTGCCTAAACAGCTATCAGAAAGTGAGCGCACGATTTTGCTTTGGAGATACAGGGATAAGATGGAGTATAGCGAAATCGCTGCGGCGCTAGGGATAACGGAAAGCAGTTGTAGAAGTCGTATATCTAGAACCATTGGCCATTGCAAAAAACTATTAAAAGATTCCTAATTTGTGCAACAAAATCTTTATAAGAATACATATTTCTTATGAGAGGAGAAAAAGGAGGGAGCATATGAATTCTCCTTGTAACAACATAGGTGCCACTCAGCCACAGAAAACAACGGTGCTGGATGTATCACCGAAGACACTGGAGAAAATGTCCTATTCTGAATTGGTCAGTAGTATGGAACGTGCGTTGGCTGCCATGAATGAAGAAAACTATGCACCAGAAGTGATTGATGCATATTTAGAGGCGCTGGAAAGGAAAAGACCAGTCCCAGATCACATGGATGCTCAGGCTTCTTATGATGAATTCCAGCAAAAAGTCCGACTGATCTGCGGATCAGAGTCCGGCGATGAGCAGAGACAAGAGAAGCGGTCCGTGGTTAAACTATGTAACTTGCTGAGAGTAGGACTAGTCGCAGCATTGTTGTTTGTGTGTATGTTTGGAACTATGATTGTTGCCCAGGCTGCTGGCGTAGATGTGTTTGGAAGAATTGCTCAGTGGACAGATGAACTATTTTATTTTCTGTCTGATGAAGATCAAACAGGAGAAATGGAAATGTTGCCAACTGTCGATATAGCAGAACAATACATCTCAATACAAGAGGCGCTTACTGCGTGCGGTATTACAGATGATTTGTCACCGACATGGTATCCGCAAAGATTTAGCGAGATGGATGTGGAGGTCGTAAACACAGAAAACAGTGACGTTGTAAATGCAACATTTAGCAATAATGCGGGGCAGTTTTTCAGCATAGTGATTACTGTTTATAATTCAGACTCCAGCGTTGATCTTATGAGATTTGAAAAAGATGGATCATTTGTTGAGCAGTATGTTAGCCAGGAGAGAGCATTTTATATTTTTTCAAATACAAATACAATTACCGCTGCTTGGTCTGACGGGCATTTGCTTATAGAGATATCCGGGGATATCACAGTAGATGAAGTGAAATCAATCATATCGTCGATAGGAGATGGATTATGAAACGCATCATTTCTACATTTTTTGCCTTAACCTTATTATTTAGTTGTTGCTGCTCTGCCTCAGCTTCGAATATTCCAGAAACATGGGCCAGTTCGACACTTTCCAGTTATAGTGCGGAACTGTATGAAGGGGACAGCTCTGGAACTCTGAGAGTAAATTTTAGTGTAAAGTCAGGACACAGGGCAGACCTCATTGGAATTACATCTATAAAAATTTATAAGTCAAATGGCACATATGTAAAGACCATACGAGGTTCCGAGGAAAACGGGCTGATTCGTTCCAACAGCAATTTGCATACAGGAGACTATGAAATCGATCTAACATCCGGTTCATCTTTTTACATAAAGGCAACAGTTTTTGCAGAAGTCGGATCTGACTACGACAGTCGCACAATAATTACGAAAACTGTAAAAGTACCCTAGATATAAGAAAATACAAAGCGATTCATCTTTGATCAATTACAAAGAAAGTTCGAGCGGTTATTCTGGAACTCTGATTCACTTTTATGACCATCTCGGATTAGACAAAGAGAATGAAATAAATATAATTGTCTCGCTTTTATCTTCATTCGTAAGTATCTGTTCACCTGTACGGTTCAAGGGGGAATAAAAATGGACTGCCCCCCAGTCCACATACGAATCGGGCGGCAATTTTGCCGCCCGATTTCTCTTTCAAAGCCATCAGCAAAGGAGTAAGAATCCGCTGTCGGCATAGCGGCAGACTGCTCCCCAAGTGTGGAATCAGGAGTTTCACAGGCATCCGCAAGGGCGCTCTCCAGATGTGCTGCCGGTGATTCATCAGATGTACCATCTTCCGGTACAGGGGCATTTTCCGCCTCGTCAGGGCAGGGCAAGTCAGAGCATAGGGTGTAGAGATTGCTGGTCTGGCCACCGTTTTTGCGCTCGTCAAACCGGGCCTCCTTGACGATATAGCCAGCCTTCACCAGCTCGTCCAACGCCCGCTTGACCGTGGAGATACCATAGCCGCACTTGGCGGCTATGGTCTTGATGGACGGAAAACACTCGCCCTCCTTATTACAATGCAGGATAAGGACCTGAAGCACCAGCCGCGCCCTCGGCCGCAAGTCAGAGGAAAACGCCCTCTCCATGTATTCAAACTTTGCCATTCTGTGATCCTCCCATTCTGATACCTTTGTTACAACCGCCGTTCTCCCATGATGTACGGTTCCGCCAGCCACTTATACAGCCTCCCATTGGTCCGATTTGCGAACAGGTCATGGGATGCCTCCGCCATTTCCAGCTCACCGCCGAACAGCTCCTGGCAGTATTCCCGAAACTCTCCCGGCACACTGATGGCCACCGGGCACACCTCCAGCCCGCCGCAGACCTCCAGCGCCTTGTGAAAGGCCGGAATCTCATAGGGCAGGACGCTCCCGCACAAGAGCCGGTGATCTGCCTCCCGAAACACAGAGGTGGGCGCCTGCATCACGCCGCAGTCGTAGATGATAAACTGATAGTCCCGATCCGGCTCATTGGTCAGGTAGCAGTCGATTCCATCAATCGTGTAATGTTCGCCGGTAGGGACCGCCTCATAGACATTGAGCAAAAGCTGAAGGTGCCGGTTGGTGTTGACCTCAATGTAGGCGACCTCCGCGCCTCTGGCGGCCAGCCACGCCGCCAGATTGAACGCTGTCACCGTCACGCCGCTTCTGCGCTGCGCCCCGGCAACGGTAATACGAACATTTTTAGCGTTCCAGCGGTAGGGGATGATCTCGGCCTCCGGTTCAGGAGCCGGTTCCCGTTGGGATTCCGGCTGGCTTGACACAGGCGCAGGCGTCACATACCGCTGCATCCCCTCATCGGAAAGGGCCTCTTTCAGCTCGTCGTCGGCGTCCTCCAGCGTTTCAGCCGTAATGAGATTCACCACCCCGATGGACAAAAGCCGCTGGATACAGCCGCTCATATCCTCACAGCCGGACAGGATCACGATGATACGGGCGGAAAACATCATCTGGAAGGAACGCAGGGCGAGAATGAGATCATCACCGCGTTCCTCCACACAGGCCGCATCAATCAGGAAGAACTTGGCCGTGGCATAGTTTCGCATATCCTTGGTGACGAAACTTTTTAGGCTGAACTTCCCAACCAGCTTTTTGGACGGCAAGAGCATTTCACGGGCCGCGCCGTCAATCAGCCCGCTTTTCTGATTACTCGTCAAGTACAGCAGCATACGATGTGCCTCCTAAGATTTTACCCAATAGTGTTAGTGTCGGGAGTTCACGATCTCGTGGGTTAGTTACGCACGACACCAATAATAGTATCTTTTTTCTGCTTATTCCACAGGCGATATATGGGTTAAACATACCTCTCTCTATGTCCTTAGAGAAAATATCTGATACTATCATTGATGAATAAATGAATTGACAAAAGCAGAAGTATGTACCAATCATGGCGCATACTTCTGCTTTGCTTGCTCTGAACTTCAGTTCTTTAATATTGTCCTTGTGCGGTGGGAGCTTTTGCCCTCCCTTTTTATTGCAGAGACGAATACAGTATTGCTTGATTTATCAGGGGGAAATAGATATACTACTATCAGCATGTAGACTAATGGAGGAATTATATCGATGAGTCATGAATTGCACCTTCATAAGATCGGCCCAATCAAGGATTGTCGGCTGACGCTTGACACTTTTACGATTTTAACAGGGCCGCAGGCGAATGGCAAAAGCACAGTAGCAAAAGCGGTTTACTTCTTTCGGTCGGTCAAGCAGGATATTCTCAGTATTATGATGCAGGGTGGACCAAAGGCGGTTACCGGAGGAAGCTCTTCAGCGTGGCACACCGTCCTGAAGCAGCGAATGAAGGACAAATTTTTACAGCTCTTCGGAACATCGTGGGTCATGCCATCTGATATGAAGATGGAATATCAGTACAGCGACAAGGTGGCTATCACCGTATCCTTGGAAGAGGATTCCAACGATCCCACCCGAAACTATATCGTGATCGATTTCAGCGAGTCGATTGAGAACTATTTGGAAGCCCTAAGCTCGCACATCTTTGCTAATATTACCCCAGCTCAGAAGGAACACGAAGAAAAAAAGCTGAATGAACTTTTTAACGACCCGTTTGAGCCTGTCTTTATTCCGGCTGGCCGAAATCTCCTGACGTTGTTGAGTACACAGCTCAACTATATCTTTACCTCGTTAGAAGATTCGCAGTTGAGAAATATCGACTATGTCACAAAGAGATATACAGAGCTGATCCTCCGCTTGAAACCGGTGTTTGCCCACGGGATGGAGGGCATTGCGAACCACATGAAAAATGATCCGACACAGGCTAAGAAATATGAACGGATCCGCCCTGCTCTCAACATTCTCATGGATCAGGCGAAAGAGATTATGAATAGCACCTATCGATACGTAGATGGAGAAGAACGGCTGTATCTCTCGGATGACCGTTATGTAAAAATCAACCTCGCGTCCTCTGGTCAGCAGGAAGTGGTGTGGGTATTCAACCTTCTCTTTTACTATCTGTCGGAAGATAAAAAGATTTTCCTGATTATTGAGGAGCCGGAGTCGCACCTCTATCCGGAATCTCAGCGGCGCATCAGCGAAACGCTTTCTTTGGTGGCTGATAGCGGAAACTCGGCTCTCGTTACGACCCACAGTCCCTATGTCCTCGGAACATTTAATTATCTTCTGATGGCGGGACAGGTTGCAGAGAGCCATCAGAAAGAAGTGGCAAAGAAGCTTCGCAAGCGGCTGTGGCTGGAGGCTGAGAATGTGAATGCCTGCTATATCCGCGATGGTGAGTTGACAAATGGTATTTCCGATGAGGATAATTTGCGGTTGATCAAAAACGAGTTGATTGATGGCGCGTCTACTGAGATCAATGACATGAGCGATTATCTGCTTGGTTTTCTTTATGCCGAGGGAGACAAATAATGCCCTACAATATAAATGATTATCAGCCTTTCCGTGAGGGGCGTCATACAGTATTTACATCTCCTGAAAACGGTTGCAAGCACATCGGGAAAAATGTCAACAAGCAGTATATTCGGCACTTCAAGGTGGATGGAGTGGTTTTCAACGGCCCGGGGGAAGAACGGTGTGACTTCCTCCTAATTAACGATGAGTCTACACCTAAGACTTCCTATTACATTGAATTAAAAGGCTCCGATTTGCCCAAGGCTATTCGACAGATTGAAAATACAATTAAGTTGCTTTCGCCCTCTTTGCCCGGCTATGTCGTTCTGCGCCGGATTGTGTATCATACGGGTTCCCATAATGTTCACGCATCTGAAGTTCTGCGCTGGAAGGCAAAGTATAAGGCTGTGGTAAAAGAAAGAGAGTATTCAGAAAATATTTGACGGTAATATAGTGCAAAAGCTGGGCAGCGAGAAAACTCGCCGCCCAGCTTTTTTAGGTAATGAACTGCGGTTGCCCCCCATTTGAGGCAGCTTAGAGCTTGAACATCCTGATACAATGAATCAGCGTTGCACTAAGCTCCTGGAAGAGATCCTCGTCAAAGATGCCGTTCACGCAGGACTCCTTGAACAGCAGCGGACGATACATCAAAAATATCTCTTCCTTCGCCTGTTGGTCACCGTCTTTTGCACGGAGCAATAGATCCTTGAAGTTCACTTTACATCCCTCCCTGTAGCTTCCTTGACTTTTTTGCAGACACGATGATATGCAGCCGCAACTCCCTGATACCCAAGGTCAAGCTCTAAAGCGAGTTCATGGAAGCTGCGTCCATGCAAAGCACGGGAAAAGAAGATATAGCGGTCTCTCTCGCTGATGCGATTCAAAGCCTCCTCAAGCGCGGCATTTTCAATGCAGCAAAGCAAATCGGTCGGATCAGAAATGCCGGGAGACTCCTCAGTTGACAGATCATCCGGATCTGTCAATACCTCTCTCGCCTGTCGGCGCTGTTTGGCGTGAAGATAGTCTGCCTTCCTGTGCGCAACCGCCGAGAGCAAATAGGCGGTAAATCCATTCTGTGTGATGTTGCTTTCCCCTTTTCCATCGTTTCTTATATACATCTTCGTTCCTCCGTTTCTGATTTTTTGGGAAAATTTCAGAAACGGGGGACTTCGACAGCGATATCGCTCGCTTGCTAAATTCCGACAAAGTAAAAGAGAAGCGCACAGCAGACAATGCTGTACGTTTCCCTTTTTCCTTATCTGCCCCGCTATATCGGGGACGTATTCATCATCCTGAAAATAGAAGTTTCCTTCGTGCGAATAGAAAAGAACTTCAAATCGCAGGGCATAAACTGTTATGCTTCCAGAGTTCCTTTGGCTGCTTGGACGGCATCTGTTCTTTTCCTCTAATACAAGGATCTTCTTAGCGACCCTCCAGCTTGCTTACCTCATTTTTCATGGTTTGTTTCACCCTCATTATGCAGATAATTTGTACTATCTTTCTAATCATTAGAAGTGAAACGGTATTTATTAGAAGCGCGGTTCCAATTAAAATAGTGATAAAGAGACGAGCAAAACAGTTGGAAGGAGTTGCCCGCGAACAAAAGACATTGCCGCCATTCTGGCGGATGCCGCGATCAGTGAAGAAAAAGCCGAAGCGTTCCAAAGCTGCTGTAATGAGCGCTTTGGCGCTGGCGTTACCTTAAATCCATTGGATCTGATCGACAGTGGCCGTTTTGAGGTAAAAACGGCCAACGCGACTATCTTTGTCGCGCCCGAGCAGAGTTATCTGCTGGAGACTCGTGTGATCGATGGGCGCAATTATCTGACGATTCCCGTCGAAGAGGAAATCGAGGTCAACGGCTTCGGTGTCCGCACCCAGGGAGAAAAGCAAGGCTGAATGTCCGATAACGCGGTCATAAAGTTAACAAGCAGGAAGCCTCTACCGTGGCAGAGGCTTCCTGCTTCTTTTAGTATACTTAGTATTTACCTGCAAACCACAGTATAGGAAGTGATATACCCTGTGTCTGAGCCTTTGCTGTTTCGCGCATAGACTGTCAGCGTTACGCGGTAGCTGACACCGGGTGTTCCTTGAAAATAGGTTGTTCCAACATAATCCCATGTATTGTAATCATAGAATTCGGGGTGTTCGGCGCCATACTGAGAATCATAGTAACGCCAATTACCGTTCACTTTCTGCTCGATTTCCACTTCGTGCACACCGAGCTTTTCCATTTTGCTGCGGGCCTCGACTGTCATGGCTACCGCAATCTTACCATTCCCTCTCGCTTCGATTCCAACACTGTAACCGTCCAAATAGGCGCTGGAGCGGGTGCCGTTTATTGTGGGCCTTCCGGTTTCCGGACGATATACGGCGGATGCAGTCATGCCTACGCTGAACATCATAATAAGCATCAAAAAAAGGGAAAAGAGGCTTCTCTTCATAGTCATTCTCCTCATATGATTTTATTGAATTGAGTTAATCATCTCTTTAATCTCAGCCTCGGATATCTGTCCACTGATTACATAAGATAGCATTCCATCTTGCCATCCTGCTTTTGTCACTCCGTCGTCCATCAAAATGTAGTATTCGGTTTGATTGTGCGTATAAACACTTCCCACTGAATCAAGCTCTTTCGCTTCGGTTGATAGTGCCATCGTATGCTCTATTACGCGAATCACTAAACCTCCGCGGGTCGAATCATAAATGGCAGAACATTTAAGCACACCATCTGACAACTTAACTGCAATAGCCGAAACCGCATAATCTCTCGGCACCCATGTGGGCAGACCTTCTGTACTGATCCCGTTTGCCGCCAGAGCATCATACAGGGAATGATACTCGCTGGGATCATCGTCAGGCAATTCCATGATGCCGGAAGGATTGGTATAGATCTGAATGATTCCTTCGGCCCATCGCAGGACAGCCTGAACAGGTTGGAATCCCATAGCGCTGGCGGTTATTATAAAGCAAAATGCCGCAGCTGCGGCAATAGCTGCCGCACGGAAAACGCGGGAAAAGGATCGACGAGTTTGGTTCCCATGTCGATTCTTTGCTTCTGCCGCAAGATCAGACTTGCAGGAACTCGTTTCTTCTTCAAAAATCAATGGATGGGATTCTTCGAGTTTTGCCCATTTTTCTTCCGGGTCATAATGCTCTGCGACTGGTGCCCTTTTTTGCAATAGTGACAGATATTCCTCAATCCTGTCCGTATCCATCTCCTCCGCAGGTACACTTAGCATTGCTTCTACTTCATTCAGAAGCTGCAAGTTAGATTTTTCCGTGATGGACGCGGAAGCAGAATCTGTTCGCTTTCTCCCGACAGCAGATTTATCGGGATGCTGGCTACCCAACATTTCATTACCCCCTTTACTAGTTCATCTCCTGAAGTATCGGTTTTGTGACAATAATTTGAAAATTATTTTGGCGTGCTGCCAAGAGGATCCTCCAGTAGTGTTCTGCACTTGCGGAGCGCTCTGGATAATCGCTGACGGCATGCCATTTCACTGATTCCAAAATGCTCTGCGAGTTCCAGAAATGAATGGCCTTTATCGATGCGAAGAAGGATGATCTCCTGCTCCAATGCGCTTAGCCCCATCGGAATATGACAGGTCATTGGAAGTTCTGTGATCTCATGGCTCTCAGCGATATCTTCAATCGAAACCTCTGTATGATAAAAGCGGCGGCTTTCGCGCAAGGTCAAATTGTTCAATGTCTCAAAGAGCCACGCCACCGGTTTCTTGTGACCGCATACCCGTTCCGACTTACAGCACGCTGTCAGAAAGGTCTCCTGCACCAAGTCCTCCGCAAGATGCCAGTCCCCTACGCGACGATATGTAAGCCGGACCATGGCATCAGAGTATTGAAGCATCAAATGATGGATGTACTCTCGCTGCTGCTTATCCATACAATCCCTTCCTTCGCAAAATCTCACCAAAAAATCAGCTGCCATGCAATCAACAGCCGGCAGCTGATTTATTTGAACTGGTGGCTCTCACCATGCTCTATAATCGTTTTGCACACAGACAGGCACAATTTGACCTGCTCCGGCGCGGCATCTTTCAACATGCTTGCAAATTCAACAGAAATGCTGACGTCTGGATGAACCGGAATGTTGCTTCCAAGCAGAGTATAAAGATCAACGCGCAGTGCTGTCGATATATCCACCAGTAATGTCAGGCTCGGCTTCGTTTGACACCTCTCAACGTGGCTGATGTGCTGGGATGTAACACCGACCATTTCGGCAAGTTCAGCCTGCTTGAGATTGCAGCGGATTCGACATATTTTAATGTTGTTTCCGATTTCCTGATAATCAATCATACTTCAGCGTCTCCTGTAATACGCGCCACGGTACTATTCTGCCTATACGCATATTATACAGGGAGTCATTCGTACAATAAATCGACCATCAAGGCGTTTATCGCTCTTATAGATATAATGCGCATGATATTTTTGCATTTTCCCCATGCGAAAACAATAGGAGTGCATCTGTAACGATGATCATTACGGTGCAGAGAAATGAATGGCATGCGTCACAAAAAATCGCAGAAAAAATCGAACTTCTTGTCACAAATCGACACTGTCAGGAGATGAATATAGTGAGGGCGCATTTTTGGAGGAGGTGGTCATTGGGGCAACATCCGCCGCAGACCCACTGTCATGTATCGTAGAGAGGAGAATATCAAATGAAGCTAAAACGATTCCGAAACAAATTCATTTCGATGCTGCTTACGCTGGCAATGCTTTTGACACTGTTCCCTACCGCAGTCTTTGCCGAGGATACGGCGGCTGAGCGACCGGCCAGCGCCGAATTTAAGATCATGGGACTGTACGCTCTCCGGGATAACGGGCGGCGTGTGTCCTTCTTCTCTTATGAGTCAAGAGACAACGCATTCCTGACAAAAGCCAATATGACCTATCCCGACTCCTGGTTCAAGCTGATCTATGTGATCGAGAGATCACAGCCGGTCACGCTGGAACTGTATGAGATGAAGGATGAACCCGCGTATATGGATGAAGATATTGTTTCCATGCCGTATGCGCCGGAGGATGATGCGGATGGACACGGAAAACTCCAGAGCGAGGAGTTCCTTGGCCGCCGACTAGGCGTACTGGTGGGCGTTCCGGTGCAGGAAAATATTGCCCCGCTTCAGGAGGGGGATGACATTTATACGGCGGAGCAGGTGAGCTATTCGCCTATCGATGAAGATGAGTGGCTGAATATCGTCTATCAGACGATCCGCGGGAAGCGTCAGCCGGAAGTGATTGAGGATTTCTACGCTTTTGGCTTTGAGGGCAATCGCCTCGCCGGACTGGACGATGCGGCTGCAACGGTGAGCCTTGATGAGCTCCCTGCCCCGGAAGATATGGCAGAGACAGACGCTCTGCTCCCCTCGGAAAATCTAGATGCTCCAAATCCGGAAGCAAATTTGCCCGCTGACATCAACGATGAAGCAATGGATACGGAAAAATCTCCTGCCAATGAGACATCGGAGGATGGGGCTTCCGAGGAAAGCCTGACAACGGATACGGAGTCTGCAACGGCGATAGATGAGTCCTTTGCTCCCTCTGCAAATGCGGAACCATTGGAAGATGATGCGGACACGACATCTGCCGATGCGGATACGGTGGATTCGGAGGCAGTGGAAACGGATAAGGCAGATGTGCCGGTGACAGCGATTGAGGACGAGCCTTCTGCAGAAGAATCTGTTGAAGCTGTTTCGGACGTGGAACCGGAGGAGCAGCCGGAGATCAATGCGGAGATCGACTATCTGCCGGAAAGTTCTGTCCTGCCCAGCGCACACGCTTTCTTCGGCTTGACGGATGCTGCCGAAGAAAGTGAAAACACCATCCAGAATATAGTTCTGTGGGACGGCAGTTACAGGGATGACAGCGGCAGCCTCACCCGTATTTCCAGCGGCGGCCGCTACGTCATCGTCATGCAGCCCTGCACGCCCCGGACAGCGATCTACAACAGCTTCCTCGGTTTTGATGTGCCGGAGAAAGGTGAGGCCATTGACACCTTCGAGATGATCAATTCCTGGGATGATCTGATCGCAATTCGGGATGAACTGGCCTGCAGCGGCGACCCTGTGGATCTGCTCAGCGGCAGTTTTACATGGAATTACCGTGACCTTGCGCTGTACGGCAAGGATGATCTGGAATTTACACGTTACTACGAATCTGTCCACGCGGATGAAAATTACGGGCTTGGCGGCGGCTGGACGTCCAACTTCTCCTATGCGCTGGAGTTTGACGGCCGTTCCGTGATCGCCCATTTGCCGAGAGCCGTTACGCTTTATTTCCCAATCGGCTTTGACGGCAGCTTTGACACCTGCGGTGATTACTCGCTGGTGCAGACAGGCAGCGGTTATGCCATGACGGATAAGGCGGGGACGATCTACCGCTTCGACAATAGCGGCCGTATTCTGAGCATCGTCTATCTTAGTGGGAATACGCTGTCCTTCCAATATGACGGTGACAAGCTCCAGAGCGTGTCCAACGGCGCCGGCAGCTTTACGTTCTCCTACAGCGGTGACAATATCGCTGCGGTGACGGACAGCGTAGGGCGCAGCATCCATCTGTCCTATGACAGCGGCCTCCTGACTGAAGTGGAAAACCCTGATGGAGACAGCCTGCGCTATGCGTATGACGGCAACGGGTATCTCAGTTCTGTTCAGAATCTCAAGGGTGAGATCTATGTAGAGAATGAATATGACGCACAGGGCCGTGTAGTCCATCAGTATGCCGTAAACTTCGGCACCTTTGATTTTACCTACGATTTCGATGGGCGGCACAACACCTGCACCGGCGAGGACGGCTATTTCCATGAGATCTGGTTTGATGAGCAGGGCCGGATCACCAAGTCTACAGATGCCAGCGGCAGCCAGACGGTGACCTATAACGATCTCAATCAGGTTACCAGCCGGACGGATCGTGAAGGCAACCGCACATCCTATGCCTATGATGCCGCGGGCAACAAAGCCAAAATCACTTACGCCGACGGCACTTATGAGAGGTTCGAGTACGACAGCAACCGGATGCCGACCATGATCCGTGACCGCAACGGGAATACGAGCTACTATACCTACGACCATCAGGGCAATATGACTTCCGCTACCGATGGCCGCGGAATGACCCGCTCCTATGTCTATGATGCCGACGGCAATCTCACTTCCGCAGCGGATGCGCTTGGCGCGCAGACGACCTACACCTATGACGCTCAGGGTAACTGCACGTCCATGACAGACCCGCTGGGCAATGTGACCGCCTATGCTTATGATGAGCAGGGCCGCCTCATCAGGGTGACTGATGCCATGGGGTCAATCACTTCCTACGAGTATACCGAAGCTGGCAAGTTGGTAAAGATCGTAGGCGCCGACGGTAGCGAACAGACCTACACGGTGGATGGCAACGGATTCAATACCAGCGAAAGTGACCGCATGGGCCATGTCACCACCTTTACCCGTGACGCACAGAACAACGTGACCTCTATCACCGATCCGCTGGGCAATGTGACCCGCTATACCTATGATGACAGCGGAAATCTGACCACAGCAACAGACGCCAACGGAGCGGTCACCCGCTATACCTACGATGCTGATGGCCGTATTGTTTCCATGACCGATGCCCGCGGCAATACCTGGCGCTATGCTTATGATCGGAACGGTCAACTGGTTTCCACCACCGATCCTGTCGGCGGCGTCAGTTCTACCGAGTACAACAGCGTTGGACGTGCTGCCTCCGTCAAGGATGCCAACGGCAATACCACCCAATATACCTATGACGGCGTCGGCAACCTTACAAAGATCACCGATGCACTCGGCAAGAGCACCGTCAGCGAATACGATGCCAACGGCAACCTGACCGCCGCTACGGATCGCAACGGCCACACCACCCGCTATGCTTACGACGCGGAGAACCGTTTGATCCGCACGGAAGATGCTGAGGGCAGCACGACCTCCTACACCTATGACGCTAACGGTCAGATGACCAAGACCACCTCTGCCATGGGCGCGGAGACTTCCAGCACTTATGACGCGCTGGGGCGTCAGATATCCTCGGCGGATGCACTGGGCCATGTGACCGGCTACGAATATGATGTGCTGGGTCGCGCCACGAAGATCACCTATGCGGATGGCGGCTTTGTTGCCTACACCTATGATGCCAACGGTCAGGTTTTGACTGCCACCGATGAACTGGGCGGCGTGATCTCCTATGTCTACGATGCCAACGGCAGACTGATTGAGATGACGGATGCCATGGGCGGCAAAACGGCATACGCCTATGACGCTGTCGGCAATGTGACTTCTGTTACCGACGCTCTGGGCGGGAGCACAACCTACCGCTACGACGAAACGGGAAATATGACCTCGGTTACAGACGCCAACGGCAATACGACCGGCTACACCTATGATGCTCTCGGCCGCGCTGTTGCCGTTACGGACGCCAATGGCGGCGTGACCCGCGCGGAGTACGATCATAACGGGAACATTGTCAAGGCTGTCGATGCCGAAGGAAATGCCACTACTTATGTCTATGATGCGCTGGACCGCCTTACCAGTTATACCAATGCTGAAGGATGTACCTTCTCCTTCAAGTATGATAACGAGGGAAATACGGTTGCCTCTACTGACGGCAACGGCAATACCACCCGCTATACCTACGATGGATTGAACCGCGCAGTCTCCAGCACCAATGCCGAAGGCAATACCGCGTACAATACCTATGACGCAGATGGCCGTATGGTAAAGTCCGTGAATGAAGAGGGTGCGGAAACCGCCTATGCCTATGATGCGGATGGCCGTCTGATCTCCATGACGGATGCCCTGGGTAATGTTACCGGCTTTGAGTACGACAGCAGGGATCGGGTCATCAAGGTCACCGATGCCAAGGGCAATGCGACCACATTCACCTATGATCTGGCAGGCAATGTCAAGAGCGAGACCAATGCCAAGGGCGTTGTGACCAGCTATACCTACGATGCCAATGGCAACCTCACCTCCATGACGGATGCTGCCGGCACCGTGACCTATACCTATGACGCCCTGAATCGGGTTACCAGTGTGAAAGACCGCCGTGGCAATACGCAGTTCTTCACCTATGATGCCACAGACCGCATCGTGCAGGTCAAGGACCGCAACGGCAATGCCACCCGGTATGTCTATGACGGCAATGGAAATATTGTAAAGACCATCGATGCGCTGGGCACGGAGTCCGTATTTACCTACAATAAAAATGACCAGCTCATTTCCACCGACCTCCACCGTGTGGATGCCCTCAATGGCGTGGGCTCCCACGAGATCACGCTGTATGAGTACGATGGTCGGAATCTGGTCACGAAGGAGATCAACGCGCTTGGCGACAGTACCGTTTATGTCTACGACGGCAACGGCAATCTGGTCTCCAAGACCGACGCGGACGGCTATGTGACGCAGTATTCCTACACCGCCCTTGATTTGGTGAAGAAAATCAATTACAATGGGGCAAAGGAGGTCTCCTACCAGTATAACAAGGTCGGCGAACTGGTGCAGATGGATGACTGGACCGGCACCAACACCTTCGAGTTGGACCTGCTGGGCCGCCTCCAGAAGATGACCGACCACAAGGGCAACACGGTTTCCTACACCTATGACGCCGTGGGCAATCAGACCGGCATTACCTATCCGGACGGCAGCAAGACCCGCAGCTTCTACGATGCGGTGTATAACCTCACCAGCGTCATTGACGCGGATGATGGCACCTATGCCTATGTCTACGATGATGCCAACCGCCCTGTCAAGCTGACGTATCCCAACGGCTGGATCGAGCAGTATACCTATGACGCCGAGGGCAACCTCCTCAAGACGGTGGACACTGATCCCTTCCAGCTCTACAACAAAACGCCCAAGGTCAAGTATGAGTACACCTACGACGCCGAGGGCAATGTGCTGACGGAGTTCCAGCGGGACAGCGACGCCACGGAAAATCTCAAGAGCCGCACGGCCTTTACCTATGATGCATTAAACCGACTCACCGGCAGCACCCGCAGGCTGGAGGTCTATCCCTACGATACCCTCGCTTATACCTACACCTACGATACGCTGGGCAACCTGCTGAAGCAGAGCGGTCCAACTAAGGGCGAAGAGGATACCTACCAGTACAACGACCTCAACCAGATGGTGAGCAAGCATGTGTGCGGCTATGAGCGGAAGCTCACCCGCATCTATGACTACGGCTATACCTACGATAAGCGCGGCAATCTGGTGAAGGAAGAAGAGATCTGCTCGCCTACCACCACCGGACCCAGGAACATCACCGTTGCGACCTATCTCTATGACGAGACGAACCGCATGGTGCAGGGCACCAACAAGGCCGGCGAGGTCAGCGCGTATACCTTCAACGGTCTCGGCGTCCGCGTCGGCACGGAGCTGATCCTGAAGGATAATACCCACGGCTATACAGACTTCCACTGCCAGACGCCCAGCGTGGAGACCGGCATCGAAAAGCCGGAAGTGGTCAAGACGGATTATGTCATTGACTATACCAGACTGGACATCGACCAGCGGGTGCTGATGAAGTCCGAGCAGGACGGCTATGATTTCTTCTACACCTACGGTTTGGACAAGCTGCAGGTCATGACGATTGGCGAAGGCAGCAACTGGTGGGGGCAGAGCATCAAGAAATGCGTCAATATGGCCTATGTCCACACCGACCGCCTTGGCAGCGTGGTGAATCTCTCCGATCAGTACGGCCGTGTGACCGCACGGGCAGACTACACCGATTGGGGCGAGGTGCGCCGGTACACGGACATCACCGTGGACGGCGGCTTCCGCAGACTGCTGCCGGAGATCACCTACGCCACCCATGAGTATGACGATGTCCTGAACCAGTTCTACGCAAAGGCGAGAATGTACGATGCGGAGAACAAGCGGTTTGATGCGGTTGACCCCATCCTTGATCCGGCTAGGTATGAAATCGGACTGTATGTACTCAATCCGGCAATGCTGGTACAGCAAATCTATGCGTTTGATGCACCGTATACCTACATTGATCCACTTGGGTTGATGAATTACTTCACGCAGACGGACGATTTGTTGTCTGGCGTTGCACAGGGCATAAAGGATAACACCATTGGCCTTATCGAGAGTATTCCACAGACCATTTCGATGGTAAAGGAATTGGCAGTTGGTGCAGTGAAGGGCGAAATTGATTTGCTTACACTTGCCAAAACTGTACTCGAAGGGGCGTTTGGAGATTATTACCATGTAGCCAGATATATTGATACTCTGGATCCGTTCGTTTCGAAAACAGATGCTCAGGTGTATCGGTATGGAAGAGCAGTCGGCAGTGTGGCTACGGATGTAGCACTGGCCTTAGTTGGAGCAACGGTTGTTGATAAGGTTGCAGATATTCTTCAGAGCTCAAAGGCTGGTCAAAAGATCCTAAACTTGGCAAAAAAGGCGCAGGGATACTTTGAGGATCTTACTTGCAAGAATAAGCAGCAACTATCGACAACACTTTATCAACTTACAGATGAAGCTGGCGGCATCCAAAGAAGCATTACCAAAGGCTCTTGGCAAGATGTTAATGAAAGCATGTCAAAAGCCTCCCGTGATTATCAAGCTGCCATTACTGGACACACCGGACAGGCTTGGGTTCAAAATGGAGTAAAATTTGACGGTTATTCCAATGGCATACTCATTGAAACAAAAGCAAAATACTCACAGTTTGTTGATTCCTCTGGCACATTCAGGAGTTGGTTTAAAGGCGCCGATGGATTTGTTGATCAGGCAAGGCGCCAGCTTGCTGCTGCAAATGGGGCACCTATAACTTGGTACTTCAAAGAGAAGGCCGCTAGAGACGCAACTGAAATCCTATTCCGGCAGAATGGTATTACCGGAATAAAACTCGTCTACAGCCCGGGCAATTAAGGAGTGGAAAATGAAGCATTGCATGTTGTTATGGAAAAAGCCTTCAGCCAAGCCCCTTCAAACACAAATTGATTGTGCATTTGATGTGTTTTCAGTAATTAGGGATTTGCGTGAAGAGTACTCGCCTCATTTTTATAAGGCTAACAAGAAAAAAACATCTCAGCCGATTGCGTGGTCTGCGGATGCTTTTATGGAAGCCCTTAAAAAAAATCCAGTTAATAAAGGCAACCAACTGTTAGGAGAATTAGGGTATTCCATATCCATGTATTCTTCTCAAGCAGAAAGTGAATCCCTTAGCTTTTGCGCAACGATTGGCAATCAATCCTCTCAGTTTTATGATACCATTATCATCAATTTTCCCGATGGATTTTTTGATGAATTTGAACATGTAACAGTGTTCGCCGATGTTTTCAAGCAATGCACTCGGATTTTTCAGCCATATTGGGGGTGTATTGCTGATACAGCCTTTTTTCAAAAAGGCCAGGGCTTACTGCCCACTTGTATGCCATCATCGGTGCATTGGATTAACTTTTGGTCTGATCCAATTTTTGATGGAATTGGACGAAAGCGAATCATGAATGTTTTCAGTCAGTATGATATTGTAATCGAAAATGGAGTGTTCATGATACAAACTAAACCCACTCTTTGTCCGTGCAGAACCGCTTTGCTTAACGCTGCCTTAGGCATTTCTTCCACACAATTCGACAGCGTCAAATAATAGGCCAGATTGAAACGCCCGTAAGCGTAAAACGCCGCCACTGGGGATAGCGCCGGGCAATCAGAGAATCCCTGCGTGATGAAGAAGAGGGTGTGGCTCTGCCACGCCCTCTTCTCCGAAAGCTGTTTTCGATGCTGCTTTGAGCGCAGCAGGCACGATTGGATCTGCGTCACTTGTGGTTAAGAGTTTCCCCGCGGTTAAGCAGGAGATTGGCTATTACATGGCCAAGTATCAGTGCAAAACTGTAGGCAGTACTGGAAATAAACTGGGAGAGGTATTTGATTTAGCGGACAATTATACATTAACTGACGAGACCTTTAACAACCATATTTTGGATAGACATGGTCCTGGCTCGACCTATGCAAGCAAATCTCATTTCAATGCGAATTTTGATATTAAGCGTGGGATTGAGAGCACATTGAAAGGGGATAGCTTTATCGTTGGCCCGAACACTGGAGGTAGATCTGGATATATTTTTGAGCAGACATTTGATTCTCCGATAGGAGTAAGTAGTAAAGGAAAGTATCTATACACATTGAAAGTTGTTATTGACGAAGTTGGAAATGTGATTACTGCTTTCCCCAAAAAATAACTACTGGAGGCAACTGTTGTGACGTTCTACATTGGAAATTTCGTAAATGAAGTTGATAATTCGAAAAGAGGAGTTGAAGTGAGCGATGAATTATACAATTTTATTTGGAAAGTATGTAGCTTATCTCACAAGAATGTAGAGATACTGCGCCGGATTGATCCTTATAGCGATGTAGAGATACCTCAAAAGCATTTGCAACAGCTAATTGAGATATGCAATTGCATCATAGATTCATCGCTTCTTCAAGACTATGATGAACCAGACGACGGGAAGCAATCACTTAGAGACTTAGTGGATATTGCTCAAAAAGCAATATCCACTAACACAGGATTGGTTTCAATAGGCGATTAGCATTCATCAGAATAAAGTGCCATTTCTCGCAATGGAAGAGTCTACTTTTGCTGTTTCGTGCCTCGTGTAATTGATGGGGTAGGCTGGCAAAACCGAAATCAAAAAGCATGTAAAAGGTATAAAGGACATTATAAACTCAGAGGGATGCGGTTCAAATCGAACTGCGTCCCTTTGAGTGTAGATTTGATTAACCAGAAGATTGGTAGCGATTCATCAATTGTTCTCATTCCTAAAGGAGCTGGACTTGGAAATCTTCCTGAGCTTCTTAGAGGCTTTGACTGATTAGGAGTAAAGTTATGGCAGCACAGTTTTCGTATTTTACAACAAGTGACGATTTAAGAGAGATAGTTAAACAAGTTGATGCAAACACTCAATTCCAATATATTGAGTACAAAAACTTCTCTGAAAGTGAGTATCCGAATGCGAGAATGTATGATTCCTTGCTTGAATACCCCCATCTTGGCTACGCACGATCGGCGCAATGTAGAGGAGATATGTTTTTGGTGTTGAATCGCACACAGGCGTTGTGCCCCAAAATCATTCCTACTGATGAAGGCAGTAGAATTGTTGTGTCTCAGGAACTGAATACGCCATCTATTGTCTGGGCACTCGGGGGACATCGATTCGAAAACTTGTTGCTGAAAGGTGAAGTTTCGACAATTTGCTCAGACAATGTTTCCAAACAAATGATGGCAGATGTTCGAAAAGTGTTTTCAAGATATTGTAAAAAGGTAGATGGGTATTATGTTTCTCCAGGAGTAGCAGTTTTGAACTGAGTTAACAGAATAAGAACTGAATGGAACTCCTACGGATTTCTACAAATAATTAAAGACGGGGGATGGCTGATAGATGAAATCAGCCATCCCCTTAACACAATTAAAAGATTTTTCTTAGAGTCAATGTTGTATCGACATCGAATTCTTCGCTGTTTGGCAATTGAAGATTTGAGATCATGCCATAGGATTCTTTTGCGCGGATGATGAAATTCCACTTTTTTCTTGTAAGCGGTCGATGTTATTGACACTCTGCATAGCGTTCACAACAGTAAGCGTGTGTACACAAAAATTTGCACAAAGAGTGACGCCCTTTTGGACGCCACTCAAGAGATAAGTGAGGTTTTCGTTAGGGCGCTTTTACAGTGGAGGTGGTAATAACCCGACTGTCATATTCTGACCCAACTTTTGCAAATACTTTGACATTTGCATAATAAAAAATTCCAGAGGTCAACTGGCAGTCATAATAGCTCTTACAAATATCGCTATTCGTCTCAATTAAGCCGTTGCTGGTTGATCCAGTAATGCTGGTAACATAGCTACCATCAGCTTTATAAATGTCTACAGTCTCTACGCCAATGGAACTTGCCAGTTTGTTTGACTGCACATCATAACTGATACTGATCATGCCTGCACTGTCCCCCGCCGTCAGGCCAACATTGTAGCTGGATAGCGTAAGGCTGGCCCGCGTATCAGGAGCTTCTAATGCAGAGACTGAACCGTAGCAACACACAATCACCATCACCACCACAAGGGTAGATGAAAAAAGCTGTTTCATGTTACTTATCCTCCAATCGAATCCACAATCGCCTTCACCTCGTCTATTTGAAGATTTCCAGAAATCGTTTCGACAAAAAGTCCATCAGACCATACTGCGGTTATAGCATCTAAATTTGACATGATATAAAATGTTCTTGACCCGCTGACATATTGTTCAACCAGGGCATCGTCCTTTTCAAAGATGTGTGTATTCAAATAGGATGTTGACCGGTAGCGGGTGATGTTTAGATTGAAAAAAAGCTTATCTCCATCGCTGAAAAAGATGTGTACTGTATCACTTAATTTATCACTTAGAATTTTGGGGTCAGATGCCTCAATACCTACTGGATACCATGTTGGGGCTAATTCTTCCGGTATTTCGCAGTCTTTCAATGCACCTTTAATCACATTGCAGGTTTCAACATTTTCGAGATTTGGCGCTGTCGTTTCCTGGTCCTGTGGGATACTGTGGGGGAAAGATACAAAGTGAAATGTTTCATCCGTCCACCGTCCAATCGCACCAAATACATCTATGCCCGCAGCCTGAGCGCCAATCAGCATTGCAAACATAAAAATCACCGTGGCGGCGATAGTGCCTAACACCCTTATCCAGGGACGCTTCGGGATAAAACCGACCATAGTAACGGCATCTGTCACGCTCTCTGCGGTCTCCTCGGGATAGAGCGTTACGCCATTCATCTCAGGGATATTGTAGTATGTCTGAAATTCCTCCAACGCCTTGTCCACATCGGAGAGACGACCAGTGGGAATGGCTTTCTCCCGTTGCTCTATCACCTCCAGAATATGCAAAACAACCTCATCATCGTCATCATCCGGCGATTTAATATCCGCACACAGAAGTTCCTCCAGAGCTTCTGTGCTCAGCCGATCTAAGTGGGCATATGTATTTTTCTTGTTTTCTGTGTGCCCATTCATCTCCCGAGCCCCCTTTCTATTTATTTATGTACGCCGCTTGAAAAACGGACATCATTTCCCTATTTCTTTTTCTTTTTATGGTCAGGAAATTCTTCCGATAGTTTCTGTCTTATGCGCTGCATCCGTTTTTGACAGGCCCATAGGCTGATACCTAATTCCTGTGCGACATCAGAATAGCAGGCGCGCTCTATGGCTATCCGCTTCAGCATGGTTATTTCCGTTGGTGTAAGTGTCTGTCGGATCGTTTCTTCCACGGACGCTCGTTGCTGCTCGTCCTCTTGCTCTATTATCACATCTTCTACAGAGCCTGCGGAGGATACTGCTGGTGTTTCCGGGGCATCCAGAGAGAGATACCGCTTCAAATACCGTTGACGGGTCCTCTGCTCGTTCCGTATTTTATTCTTTGCTGTCCGCTTTAACCATCGGATTGGTTCATCTGCTTTCATGAGGGTATCAATCTTTTCAACAGCTGTGTGGAATGTATCCTGCGCAATTTCCTCCGCACGGTGAGGATCAGAAATATGAGCCATGGCATAGAGCTTAATTTGGTTGAAATACTCTCGGTAGAGCACAGTGAAAAATTCTTCTTGGTCGGGGCGCATCTTCGATCACCTCTTTTTTTGCCTGTGGCTTGTTGGCATCCCAGCCCTTGTCTAAAATCTCAGCACATGGGCATGGCATACAAGTGCCGAGATATGCGTATACTAACCTCTTTGCGGCTATTCTACCATACGCAGACACCATGATGAAACTATTATTTGAAAATTTTAGCAAATCCTGTCCGCTTTTCAAGATAGCGTACATATAACAACGAATACAAACAAATAAAAATTTGGCATTTGGCACATGCGCATATCAAGCAGGTTTGCCATATTTACAAAATGACTGTGTGGAGAGGAAGTGAGTCCAATGGGCAAGTTTTTAGGAAAAGGTTTGTAGGAAAACCTTTGATAAATCATTCAAGAGTACCATAATTTTCTGTCACTAAATTGAGACTCGAGTTTTGCAAAAATAGTAAGGAGGAACTGAAATATGGCGCTTAACGAATTTGTTCAGACAGCACTTGACGAAGAAGGATACGAAGAGGGTTCTGACGGTTATACCAAATATGGTTCATGGTATGGTTTAGCAAATGCGGACTGGTGTGTCATGTTTATTTCTTGGTGTGCAAACCAAGCCGGAATCATGACCACATCTTCTACGGGAACTGTTCCTAATGTTCCCAAAATGGCAAGCACTTCCGCTATGTACACATGGTATACTAACAATCGCAGAAATTTAGCGCCATCGATGTCAGCAAGCAGTCCCAATAGACTCCAGGTCGGTGACATTGTTGTCATTAACACGCAAAACGGCGGGCCCGTAACTGACCATGTTGGCATTGTTGTAAGTGTGGATTATGATGCTGGCACAGCTGATGTAATGGAAGGCAATCGTAGCAACAAGGTAAAGAAAGTTACCTATACAAATCTTGTGGATTCTATCGGCTATACGATTGTCTATCTTTGCAGCAATCACACGAGCTACTAATATCTATGATATGAGCGGCTCTTGCATAGTGAGAGCCGCTCATAATTTAACGGCTACACAAGAAATATAGTTTTCCATCAGCATTTAAATTTATGTATAGATCATAAGACGGAAGTTCTATATTACTGACCTTTGTTAGACGAAAGGATGGATGTTATTTTGAAAAAGGCAACACTGTGCTTACTGCTGGGTGGGATTCTGGCCATTTTACTACTGAGTGCTTGCACTTCCGCAGAGAGTGGGAATTCTGACTCAATTATAGATAAATCTCCTAGTATGGGCGCCGACGAGGATAACCAGGAAGCATCGGAAGTAACGATCCTTTCTGTAGATCAGCCGGCCTTGAGCCTCTCCATTCCCAAAGCGTGGGAGGACATTGCAATTATTAAGCGACAGACTGACATCCAACAGTCCGCAGAAGCGAAGGACGGTACACTACTCTTTCAGCTCTATGAAAAAACAGCCTATACCACGGACGAGGCAATGGGCAACGTATGGAGCCTGGTTGCCTTTACTAAGGATGCCTTCAAGGAAAAATTTGGCGATGCGGATCTCGCCACGGTCATCGGGGTGGAGAGCTATGTACTTGGAAGTGATAGTGACTATATTTACCTGCTCGTAAGACCATCCGATGTACAGTTTCTTGAAAATGATGATACATCACTAAAGCAGTACAAACAGCTTCAGCAGGAGTCCCAGGTAGTTCTTGCAGGCTTTCTGAAGGACAATAGCATTACCGTAAATGAAGACTGCCCCAACAGTTCTTGTTACAAAGTGGCTCATGGCGCAAACAAGTAGTGTTCAGAGTATAGTCGCACGAGGTTGGCTTAAAGGCCTCTATTTCGGCAGCTGAGTTCTATGTGCCAAGCAAAATATGGTACAGACACTCTGAATCGACAAGGATTTATCGACTCGCCCGGTTATTGGACAAACAATTATGGTAGATTTCTTTACTATATATGGTTCTTCTTCCGGGTCTCTCTAACTTGTTAAATAAGTTCGTCCCGTAAACAGGATTATCCTGGTGCTGGATGCGAAAAATTATTTCGTTCCTTATCTATCGTGTGCTTGCGTGCTAGCTTTACCAAAAAGGGGCTCCGCTTTCTATTAGGGATGAGCAAAACTCTGATTTGTTCGCAGTGACATACAATATATAGATTCTGTAACAATTTGTAACTCAATATATTGCTTCACGATTTTGCAAAACTTGCGTTTTGCTCATCTCTGCTTTCTATATCAATGGAGTGATTTTCGGTTTTAGCCATGGTCGAAAATCATACTTTTCTCATAAAAAAACATTGAAAAACGGGCTACATATAATATGCTAAACTTACCGTAGTAGATTGATTATACGGCATAATTCAAAGGAATGGAGGAATCGATATGTACGGTATGCAGTTCATGTGTCATACCAGAGGCCGACAGGGTCAAAAATATTCGTCTCTTCAATTCTGGAGAGGACGAATTAAAATCGTAAGTGTGGGCGCATGAACATCGGCTTTATGTAGGATGTTCATGCGCTTTTTGCTGTTTAAAGGAGAGGAAGATAGCATATGGAAAAAAGGAAAATCGTTTTTTATCTTACCATTGGAATGATTTTGATTCTCCATCTGACTGCATGTACTAACAGATCAAGTGAGTTGCCGGCTCCTGATTCGACTGTTTTTGGATATGAGGGAGAAACAAAAATCATATTTGATGGAGTGTGCGCGAAATATAATGATAAAAAAGAAAAGAATCAAGTGTTTTTGCCAATTGTGCAGGTTTTAGGGACATATGAAGAGGGAAACATTACAAAGATCGTTTCCTGTGTGTCATTAACAGAAATGAGTCTCGAAGAAGGAAACTTAACAATAGCAGGAACAAATATTTTTCCGATGGTTACAGAAATAAAATATGAAAATGAAGAGTATGAGATAATAAATCTGAATTCAGCAGAAACTGTTCTCGCAAATGGTTCAGCCTCATTCCCTGAGGTATTTCTTTTAATATGTGGTCCGCTTGAAGATGTGAAACAAGACATAGAAAACAGGACTTTTGCATTACCAGAAATGGAAAAGAAAAAAAGCCGTGAAAGGGAATATATCGAGTGGTCAAACGTAAATGTATCTACTGTGAATGGTGATATCAATTATGATGAGTATTTTCGGCTTGCGGATTAAGGAGGATCGTATGAAAAAAGCAATTAAGAAAACTTGCGTTGTTCTGCTCCTTTTTGCTCTTTTGGTTTCCCAAGTTGCAGCGAGTTATAGTGAAACTGGTACGTTAAATGAAGGAACATCCGCTATATCGGCTGCAGAACGGTATTTATCTAATTGGGCGTATAACAGTTACATGTATGCGGATAAGAATTTGACTTTAGGGACGGTTCTTGACGCTGAGGTGGATCCTGCTAAACTTACACTTGCAACATCGGAGTTCATGGCATTGAGAAATGATGCAGATGGGCAAGAAAATAATATTAGTGTCGCTGTGAGTAAAATGCAGGCGAACATTCAATTTATGATAGATAAGGCTACGTATTTTTCTACGATAAGACAATACAATGGCCTGCAGAGAACAGATTTCAACACTGATTATGTAGTTCAAAGGGTTGATGTTCAGGGGAATTTTGCGGTTATTGAAGTCCTTGAAAATATAAGCTTCCAATATGTGGGTGCAGAGGACTCTTCGTTTAGTCAAAAAGAGCATACGGTTTCTCTAATTAAAGTAGATGGAGAATGGATTGTTGCAAATGTAGAAACAAAGTATGATTGGTTTGCTAATGAATATAAGGATACAGAATATAAAATATCGTCCATAATTGCTGCAGAAAAGCAGAACATTCAGGCACAGGCGGAGTGTTCTGCAAATGAAGATTCTGTAGTTTCAGCCGCACCTGCAGAGGATGAAATGGTTGCAGAGGTTTTGGCAAATGCTTCTTTTGCTCGAATGTACAACAAGGAAAATGCATGGAAGTATGCCTATACATATGCTACAAGCACGACAACATCAACGGCAAATTCATATTATAATACTGACATTTTCAATGATTATTCGGGACCAGATGCTGGGGATTGTATGAATTTTGCATCTCAAGCAATTTATGCAGGATTTTCAGGAAGTAATAACTTGACCTCGGTGAATGCAGGGACAGCTCCTCAGGATACTGTAGGAATAGCAGCGGGTCAACCGAACGCGGCACAAACAAAATGGTATGCTAAGCCAGCCTCTACATACTGGGCATGGACTTCTTGCGGATATTTTAGGGATTATATAGACTACTCCGTAACTGACACAGAAACAAGACTGCGCGCAGTGAAAAAAACGATTACGGCTTCTTCTGACTTTTCGGAAGTTGGAACAGCAAACCTCATTGGATCCATTATCCATGTAAATGGAAATAAACCATTAGGGCATGCGGTTATTGTGAATAACGCTACTGGAACAGCACGCAATCAAATTTATTTCACAGCGCACTCGCCAAATGCAAAGAACCTTAATTTGGCGGAGGAGTATTCAGGGCAAATGGTTTCAATTCGGCCAACGTATTTTTATGATGTTACCACATGTACTGGGGCAAACACGTCACATACATTTTCTTCGACCAATTCCAAATGTGCTCGTTGTGGTTATGTTCGGACATATATAATCCCAACTTTACTTACACCTATGGCGAAGAATACGCAAATTACACTTACTGCACGAACTAACCACACCGTTTCGTCTATTTCAATGAGTGTAAAGAACCCGAATGGCGCAACGACAAATTTAGGAACAGTAACAAACACAAACTCTATTTCAAAGGTTTATACGCCGACGGTGGCAGCACATCCAAACGATTTATACACAGTAACAGTAACCGCCGTTTCTGCTGATGGGGTGACGACATCGAGCACATGGACGTTTAGGACGTATTGATACTTACAAGTAAGGTGCGGAGGCTTCCGCACCTTACTTGTCTATAAAGAGTTTTATATAACGGTTTACCCGTTTGCGCATGGCGCGAACGGTCCTTTGCTTTTAATCCTGCTCGAACATTTTCAGAGAGTTCAGGATCGATGCCACACCATCCTGCCCGCCAAACCATTGTTCCAATTCCTCTCCGTCTGCGGGCGGCACGGGTTCAGGCGCAGCGGAGATAGCCGCATCCTGCTGTGCGGGGGAAGGCTTCGGTTCGGGCTGCTTTTTCAAATGGCTCTGGTTCTTTGCCAGGATGGCAAGGATCAACTCCTCCAGCGCCGCCTGATTTGGAACCGGAACAGATACCTCCGGTGTCTCCTTGCAGTTGATATAGTGCAGGACAGCGCTGACAAGAAACTGCGCTTTGCTGCGGCCTTGCCGGTTGAGCAGGTCGATCACCGCTTTATGCTGTGGGTCACAGATGTTGAAGCGAATCGTGAATTTCCCGGGGTCCTTCTTGTCGGTCATAGCACTCACCGCCCGCTGTGCTGAAGCCGGTAAAGATACTCATACCCCTTGGCATTGGCATTGATGTCCTCCACAAAAATCGCCTGCCCGATTTTTCCGGACGCTTCGATCTGCCGGCGCAGCAGAGTAGCGCCCCCGCCCAGGAAGATCACTTTGCCGGACTTGAGTTCCAGCATCCGCTCCCGCAGGCCGCTGAGCAGGTCGTTGATAAACTCCTGTGCTTCCCGTTCTGCCAGAGCGATGACCTCCGGCGCCGCATCCTGATCCTCGCCGCGCAGGATCCGATCGATCTCGCTTTCCTCCAGCAGAATGTCCAGCTCGGCATTTGCTTTTGCGCAGATGCGGTTATAGAGCAGGATTACACCGTTTTCCAGAGAATCACAGGCTGCCATGTCCGGCACACCGTTCCGCAAACGCACATAATCCGCCGTAAAGCCGCCGATATCGACCACCAGCGCTCTGGGGAATGAGGCGAGGTTTTTTACCGTGGCCGCAGCGGCAGAAAAGGACTGCGGGAAACAGGCGGTGTTTTCAATGAAAATGGCATAGGGCTTTCCCTTAAACTGAAAAGCAACCGCACCCCGCCCGTTGAAATAGTTGATAAACCGCCTTGCCTGCACTCCAAAATGCGCAGGAGGAAGGCCGACCGCCAGCTGCACACGCATGAGGCTGCCGCTGTACTGTCCTATCGCTTCGATCTCATGCGCGATGGCAAAAAGCGTCAGAATGAAGAAACGTTCATCCTCCGTCTTATCTCTGCGGTAGGGGATCCGCTGATCGGTCAATGTGTAATACTTCCCCCGATAGGCCAATGCGTCCGTTCCGAAGCCGGGCGTGTCGCTCTGGATAAGCCCGGAGGTAAACGGCGGTGTATGGACGGTTTTGATTTGTTTGTTCCCGTGATCGACAGCAATTAACATGGCTATGTACCTCCTATACTTCTCTTATACGGATGCAATACGCATAAGAGCAACAAAAATCGGATCGTTCCGGAAAAAATATGCCTGTACACAAAGAAAAAGCCGGAGGCCGCAATGCGGCCCCCGGCTTTCTGCGTCTGAACAACTGGCTTATTTTGCGAAAAAGTATGTGTAGAGGTTATAGTCCCGCTCCCGCGTGATCAAGCGGAGCCAGATATGAAAATGCTCCGTTTCCGCGTACAGATTAAATTCCGTGGGCTCCTTTGTCGGCTGGGCATACTGCCGGCACATCCGCTCCATCACCCGCAGGGTTTTGAATTCCGGCAGGGCGAGAAGCTGCGACTGGAAGGCGTCGATCTCCTGCCCAAGCGCCGGAGCTGGGCGCATTTCTTCATTCGGGAACCATGTTGTCCACCATCGCCACCCGTCATAGTCCGAGCGGGAATAGGCAACCAGTGAAATAGGATACCGGGCGCTGCTCAACGGCAGCGTCTTACGCGCTCCGGAGAAGATCTCCGTGAACGCACAGGCCGGCGTCAGCTTGACTGCCTGCGGTTTCTTATGCTCTGCAAAACGATGCTGCTTCACGGCGTACCATTCGCTTATGGGGAGTACCTTCCCCGCGGCATCCTGCAGGGCTTCGTCCATGCCGCACGCAGGGCAGACATAGACATTCAGCGCACGGCTCAAAGCGTTCTCGGCAAGAGATTCCCGCATAGGGCCGCCGCAGCGCATACAGGGCATGGCGCCGGGCGTGTGTTTGTTTTTTGCCCATTCGTTTTCCAAATCAGCTTTTGGATAGAGCTCAATATGAAACTTGTTCATTTTTTGTTCCTTTCCTGAAAATCAGGCGATCTTCTGTTCGCCCCAGTGGATACGCAGGTGTCCCTCGTCATCCGTTTCACGGGTCATCAACGTGGAGAGCAGGTCATAATCCACACCGAATTTGGCATAGATCTCGTCCATATCCGCGTCCTGCCCCTTCATAAACATGGTGAGCTTTTCCTTTGCCAGCACCATCTGCATGAGGTTGGATTCCAGACTTCCAATGTAGATGGGAAAGTACAGATCCTTTTTCTCCGTGGAGGTGTAGCGGACAAAGCGCATATAGAACTGGCTCATGCCGGCGTTGTTGTAGTGCATCTCAGGAATGATGATCTTGTTGACGAACTCGAAGTTCACGCTGGAGGGAAGGCTCTGCTGTGTACAGAGCAGGATGCCGTTCCGACTGTCCCGCAATATATCCCGCAGAGCACGCCGCTTGGCGAAGGTGACGGTGGAGCCCGTCACCACAAAGAGGGGGCGGTCCGGAAGGTATTCACGGATGGCGGCGGCGTAACGGTCCAACACCGTTGTATGCCGCACGCCGATGGCTACAACTTCTTCCGGCCACCGGGCAAGGGCTTCCACAACGGCCATCTCCTTGAGCGGCGTCTCGCCCTCGTATTCCTTCATGCAGTCCGGAGCGGCACTGATGCGCAGAAGCAGTGTGATCTGCTGAATGAGCCGCATCAGCGCGTCCTTCCGGCTGTTTCCGGTCGAGCTGTAATATTCGCGCTGGATGCGGTAAAACTCCTTCAGCACGATATTGTAGACCTCCCGCTCCTCCGGGAGAAACGGAATCGGCATCTGATGGATACGGCGGATGTCCTTTCCCGTGACCTCCTCAAAGGTGCGGGTGATGACCGTCTTTCCCAACAGCCGATCCAATTCGTCGGCGTTGTAGATGTCCTGATTTCGCTGTCCCACGCCAAAGACGGTGATTTTCTCCGGCAGATGGGAGTTTGCGAACAGGCGGTAGCCCTTTTTATAAGCGGGGATCGGCATTCCGTAATAGGGATTTTCCTTGTGCTCCATATCCGCAGACCGTTTATCGTAGCTGTAAAGCGTCCGGCACCACGAGATCATGTTGATGGAATTGTTGTAGAGCAGCTCCAGCTGCGGAGCAAATTCAGAGATATTGTTCCGCGTGCTGGTGCCGGTGGTCAGAAGCTTATACTTGCAGCGGCGAAAGCAGGACAGTACGGAAAGCGTCTGCTTGGAGCTGGGGTTGGAGATGTTGTCGCTCTCATCAAAAATAAACTGGATCTTATAGCCAAGCTGCTTGATATAGCGCCCGATCTGCTTTTTGTACTGGCTGACCTTATTCAGCGTCAGGATCACAAAATCGCCCGGTCGGATGCGCTGCAGATCAGACAGCCGCTCCACAAACACATAGGAAAAACCCGCGCCCTTCAAGATCACATCCCAGTTGTTGCGGATGGAGATGGCGCTGGAAATGACCCATATACTGTGGACAGCCCCCATTTCCACGCGGTGCTTCCCCGTGAAAATGGCGGCGGGTGTTTTGCCGCTGCCCTGTTCCCATTGCAGGAAGGCGTACCGCTTTTGGAGCGTCAGGTTGACATCGTGGCTCTGGAGCGGATTCAGGTGGATGTAAGCATGATTCTGGGCGTCCCAATATTGAAAGCGGCCGATCCAGTCAGCATGCTGCGCGTTTTCGGTCATCTCGGAAAAGGGCTGCTCCTGATTGTCATACTCCCGGCGTTTCCGGCGCAGCAGCCGCTCATAGCCGGGAAACCGTTCCGGCTCATCGTTCAGCACCGCCTGATAGATCGGCACCGGCGCACGCATCTCGTCCGTCAGGAGCTTTGCCATCTTCCGGCTGTATGCCTTGTAGATAAAGCTGTATTTCTGCTTGACCAGACGAATTTCGTCCCGCTCCGGCTTGGCGTTTTGGCGGCATAGCGCCTGCTTCAGATACGCCAGCACCTTTGCTTCGGTAAGCTGCACGCGCTGCCACTCCTCATAGGACATATCCACCGGCTGCCGCTGGGTATAAAACCGATGAACGTAGGCAAAGCAGGCGTCGTATTTTTCCCGCGTGGCCGGATGGCTTCGGATCTGATACAGGTACTTCTTCACCTGATAGAGAAAAGTGCTCTTGGTGGTTTTGAGCTGTGCCAGTTCCAGAAAGACTTTGTTCCGATTGCCCGCCAACTCCGCCTTTGCGACCATGACAAACTTCTCGTAAAGCGCGCTCGCTGCCATGACCGGATGCCCGGATGGAATATAGATATCCGTGCAGTCCGTCGAGTACCGTTTGGGCGCCCAGTCCGCCGCGGTGCTTTTCTTCTGCCAGAATTGCAGTTTGGTCGGAAAGCCGTCCACACCGCTGTCTGAAAAGGCGTGCTCCGGCAGCATCACCTGCCCTAAGAAGCTGAATCGGCCCTCCATCATGCGGATGGCGCTTTTGTCGGAGAAGCTGTCAGCGAGAAAGGATGCCGGCACAATAACTGCCAGGATACCGAGGGGCTTGAGCAGCTTTGCCGCCTTCAGGCAGTAATACTGATGAGAAGTCATAACGGTGGCGTCCGGCATGATCCAGCGCAGGTGAAAGGGTGGATTGCCCAGGACAAAATCAAAATGCGTTTGGGGCTCATAGTCCCGAATGTCACCCTGTACGATGTGTGCCTGCGGGTAGAGCTTTCGGGCAACGGCGCAGGCATTGGGATCGACCTCACAGCCGTAGGCGTTACGTTCATTTGGCAGGAAATTGAAGAAATTCCCCATGCCGCAGGTGAGATCCGCTGCCAAATCTGTGTCGGTGAGGCGCAGGGCCGATACGATCATTTCGCAGAGGGGCGGCGGTGTGAAAAACTGGCCGTTTTCCAGCTCCTTTTTCGCCGCGCTGAATGCGTTGTAGTTTTCATAGTCGCTGCGCCGCAGCCCATGCAGGCCGCCATCGCCGGTATAGCGATTGAAAATATCCTCGTCGGTCACACTGGCCTGCTCACAGGCTTCGCTTTGCAGCAGGCGGAGAATCTGCTCATTCAGCTCTCTGCGCTCCTGCTCCGTCCGTCTTTTCGGGTAATATTCGTATTTCATGTTCAAATCACATCCTTATGTGCAAGTAGGGAGAGGATGCCGAAAATCGGCATCCTCTCCTGAAATGTATAGAAAGCAGATCAATACAGCGTATGAAACGCCGCAATGATCCGCAGCCGTACCTCCGGGGTGCGGTCTGCGCTGGTAACATAGTGCCAGCCTTTCTCTGTGGTGTAAGCGTCGATTTCCTCGACGCGGCCGCTGTCCAGACGGAGCCGCATATAGATATGGGGCCCATTTGTCTGTTCAGTCAGTTTGACTGCCATCGCTGAAATGCTCCTCCTCTGTCAGTAGTGTTAATTGTTCATTCGTTGACGGAGCCGGGAAACGCTGCTTATTCAGCCGCCGCTCCTTCTGCTCCTTGCGCCGCTGCCGGGACTCCCGCTTTTTGGCAGCCTGCTCCTTTTTGAGATCGACCGCATGGACGACCTCCAAGCCGTCCGCCACATCCCGCAGGTCTTGCAGCAGATCTCTCTGTTCACTTTTGGCAATGCGGATATTCTCCACATCATAGTGAAATTCAAAGTAATCATACTCCCCGTACCGGCGGTGCATTTTGCTGAAAAATGTCTGCCGCCGATCCTCTGGTGTCAGGTGCGGAGAGTCGATCACAGAGCTGCTCCAAAGCGGGTTGAAGTGCGCCTTTTTCATTTCCAGCCAGATCTCCGCGTCCGTTCGGGCCACAGGATGGGGAAACACACGCTCGCCCTTTGTCACCTGTACTTTCTTTTCCTCCAGAAAGCCAATGCGGGTGATCCATGTGCGGCGCACATCATAAAAGATATTGGCACGGCTCAGGTCCCGCTCCTGCTTGCGAATGACGCAGACAGGATTCTGGCAGCGGCAGCGAATACACTGCTCCACATCGTATTTGACTTCGACACGGCCGCCTTCATAGCCATTGCAGCCTACCACACAGGCACAGTAGACCCCACCGGTGATCTCCATGTATTGCCGGTGCTGTCTCTCGCTTCTCTCCGTTTCCACCTTCTCGGCGCTTTGCTCGAAAGAATACCGTTTGCCGGTGGTGTGGCAGGGGCAGAGAGGGACAGGAAAGCCGCTGATGCTGTGTGGACAGTCCTTGCGTTCATAGGGGCAGCGCAGCAGCGGGTTATCATTTTCCGGGCAGTAATCGATGCCTTGGAACGAGGCGTCGCTGCAGGCAAGGCCACGCCCGAGAGAGCTTTCCCCCGCGACCAGAAGACCGCACGGTGTTTCCCATATAAACTTCAATAGAGCCTCAAAGAGATAGCCGAAATTCTGCCAGTCACTCCAATACACGAAGGAGGGGTGATCCTCCCGCGTGTAGCCTGCGGCATAGAGATCCCGGGTCAGTTGATTCTGTTCCATGCTCATATCCCCGGACACGGAACCAGACCAAAGTGGTTTTCCATCACATAGCGCAGATTTTCCACCGTGACCTGATACTCCTCTGAGATACAGCCCTCGCATACGATCTGCCGGTAACCCAGCGCACGGCTGCATCGCTTATCCCATGAGTTGACATCACCGCCGCAGACAGGGCAGGCGATGTCCGGATACCACGCCAGTTTCCCGGCATCTGAATAGGTGGGTTTCATATCATCCTCCTAAAATAAAAAAGGACGCACAGACTTTTTACAAGTCTGTACGTCCTTCGCAATATGCTGCCATGCGGCAGCGATTCTTTTTTGTACGGGTCAGGTGACCCACATGTTTGAAAGGAATGGCTTCCTTCCAAACGAGGCTGAGTTCTCAGGGCAAGGAGCCCCGCGCTATGGCGTGATCCATGCTGGTTAGAACCTGTTCCGCCGTCAGATATTGCACACCGCGCTTCCGGTCATTCCGAGCCGCCAGCAATTTGGCGGAAAGGGTCTGTCCGGGAGGCAGAGAGCGTAGTTCCTGTGCGGGCAGGATCACATTTTCCTTGTTCATTTCGTGAGTCTACCTCCCAAAACATTTTTCTTCCAAAGGTCACCCAGCGTGTAGTCACCATCCAGCCACAGCTTGAGCTGCTCCGGATCTAACCGTCTGAACTCAGAACCGGTATCACTCCGGTCAACGACAATGACATCTTCCACATCGAACTCGTTCAGCAACTCTACAGATTGCGTGGATATAATGATCTGTCTTTCATTGGAAAGCTGCCGCACGATCTCAGAGAAAATCGTGATTGCATAGGGATGCAGGCCGAGCTCCGGCTCATCAACGATGATGGTAGCTGGCTGCAGTTCATGGGGCTGCAGCAAAAGTGTTGTCAGACAGATAAAGCGAAGAGTACCATCCGAAAGCTGAGAAGCATTGAAAATATCTTCGCAGCCGGTCTGGCACCACCGCAGAACGATCTGCTCTTCATTACCCTCTTGAGGCTCCAAAACGAAGTCATCAAAGTACGGCGCGACCAGACGGATCGTTTCCACAATTTCATCGTAGTTCTGCTTGAAAAAGTTTTTTAACCGGTAAAGGAATGCAGCAAGGTTTGCCGCATCGTATAGCAGCATTTTATTATTGGAAATGTTATGCTCCTGCTTGACTCTGGCACCCTTACCTGTGTCATGGAAATGATACACCCGCCAATTCTGCTTGCGCAGGGTTTGGACAACGTAATCGTCAATTCCGCTATGGACGCCGTTTTCCCACTGGGATTCACTATGCCCGCATCCGATATTGCTCTCATTATCCAAGTCATCATGATAACCGAAGTATTCCTTTTGGAAGATCAACCGGTTATCATCGGTTGGCACCAGAACGAAACCATAAGAGTTCTGTCCGAAAAATACCTCAAAGCCAATCTCCTCGGTTACTTTCCGGCCATTATATAAAAGAGAACTCAAGCCGCTCTGTCCCACAGACACCTGAAGATTTTTAGACAGAATATTCTGGAGAAAGGAAAAGGCCGAAATAAAGTTACTCTTTCCCGCGCCGTTAGAACCAATGAGCACATTGATTTTCCCAAAAGAAATATCGCAGCTTTTGATGGATTTGAAGCCGCGAATCGTCATGCGGCTCAACTGGTCTCCCTGTAATGGCATACTAAACCTCCAAAATAAGGCGCATTTTGCTTCTCCGTGCAAAGAGCCCCGTGCTATGGCACGATTCATGTCGGACAGGATTTGTCTGCCTCAGAACAAGTCGCTGTGTGTCCCGGTTCTGGTTAGATATAAAATCAGACTCTCACCAGATATTTCGTAAATCAACAGCCAATCCGGAGTGATATGACATTCTCTGCATCCAGCGTAGTCACCACCTAAGTTGTGATCCTTGTTTTTCTCCGGTAGTGTTTCGCCATTAGCCAGTTTTTTAATAATTTCAGTCAACAGAGAAATATCATACCCACGGCGTTGTATGCGCTTTACATCTTTCTGGAACTTTGTAGATGGCTTTACGGTATATTTCATGCCAGAAGATCCTTCATCATCGCATCCACATCCGTATAGCTTTTGCCAAGCGTAGGATCGGCTTTCATTTCCTGCACTTCCCGAATCGCCTCTTTTGTTTCATCATTCGGGATTTCCGCACCGATTTCAAAGGGAATCCGATACTCCCGAACCGCTTTTTTCGCAAAGATGTTGAAAGCGGTCGTCATTGTCATTCCCATATCAGCACAAAAAGCCTCAAACTGCTTTTTCAGATCACTATCCATACGGATATTGATATTCGTACTTGCCATAACGAACCCCCCTTTATTTTATATTGACATTATATGCGTTTTTATTTACAATGTCAATACTGTGCGTCGCCGTATCGTTCACTTTGCCCTTATGAGGATCCTTTCGTTACTGCGTGCTCGTAGAGGTACTCCGGAGCAATGTCAATATCGCCATCATTCCAGACGGTTACACCATAATCAATGTAGACACCGGCAAACGTGTGTTCATTTGCCAGCGGTGCAAATCCCGGCTCTTTTAGCAGCGGTGTGAAATCGAACACTTTTGCCTCTCCGGTTGTGAAGCGAAGCCATAGCTTGTGACCTACTAATGGGCGGACACCACAAACCTTGATAACAGGTTCCTGCTTTCCTGCATACGCAATTCCATCGAGAACATACATGATGCGATTCTCCTTACTTCAGTAGTTTCAAATCAAAAAACTATTATCTGCTCATGTTAGTTCCTCATGGTCTTGTCTAACATAAGGGAACCGTAAGAGATATACAATATCCTCGGTTTTACAGGCCGTATTTATCCCGCAGCATACGCAGCCCTTCCATGGCATCGGACACCATTCCCGTTTGAATGTCGGTTTCCGCTTCTGCAAGCTTTGTATAGACATCCTCCATAGTAGGCTTTCCTGCATGGGCTTCTATCAGCTTGCTGAAGTCACGATCCGAGATAACATGTGGCATAGATATCGGCTCCTTTCACGAAGCTACTGTACCATAATTATCACGCATCCGCAAACCCTTTATTGGCGGTCAGGAGTAAAGAATTACGCCGAAGGCTCCAGCCGGCGGTGCATATCAAATTCCTGCCCATCCGCATAGCCCATGGCGGCATATTGGCGGTTCATGCTGCTTGTGGACGAGATCTTATAACTGCTCCGCTTCATTTTGGAAACGGCATCCTCGACCGCCTGCGGCACGACCATGACCAATCCCCATTCCTGATGTTCGGCCTCTTGCTTTTGGAAAGCGGCAGACAGCCCGCGGCAGAAGCCCCAGCCATAAGAATTGCACATCTCCCGAAGAGCCTTTGCGGAATATTCCTTTTGGGTACGGATCTGTCTGCATCGGCTTGAGATGCAATCATAGGCGTAGAGAAACGCCAGCTTACAGAGCTTGAAGTCGTCCTCCATGCCGATAAACCCGATCTCCGAAACCTTGCTGCCGTGTACGGAACTCCGATAGGGCCTGCAGCAGTAATGTGCGGCAATGAGCGTGGAGAGGTAAACCGTCCACGGCGAAGAGAGCTTCGTGCAGGTGACGCCCACACACTCCTGAATCACCTTCTTGTTCGCCTGCGGCTCAATATCCTCCGGCATGAGCTTATGCTCCGCCATCAGACGCCGGGCCTGCAGCAGCGCGGCTTTGGCTTCCTCCTCGTAGGGGCTTTCCGCCAACGCAAGGAGCTTGGCGATCTTTTCCGTAATCTTTGACATAAACAACCACCTCAATAAGAATCTGCGCCTGCCTGATGTTCCGCCCAGTCATAGAGCAGAAGATCGTGGCGCGATGAAGATGAAATGCTGCCGGCAGGCCGGATACAGTAATTTGTAAACTGGAATTCGGTCGGCTTGTGCGTATAAAGAACAGCAATCAGTTCATAGGACCGCCCCATCCACTCGCTGGTGTCGATGACCTGCACGGTCTCCTTGCCGAAGTTGAGAGCATAGATCCAGTTATCCTGACAGGCACCATGGAGGGAATATTGCTCACCACCGGGCAAGGATAACAGTTTTTCTTTCATCTGCTCATAGCCCTTCAGATTTGGCAGCTTTTTAGAGCAGCGGATCGCTTCTCTCCGTTCAAACTCAAAAAACGGAACAAAGGGGATCTTTCCCTCAAAGTCACCGTTTCCGTCTCTTGCACAAAGCCTCCCTTGATAGACCACCTCAAAGATCGTTTGCGGGCTGATGCGGCAGTCACTTTCAAAGATCGAGGGGCTAGCGGAATACCATGTGGCGACTTCGCCGGTGTAGTTTTCAAAAATGCGGTTATAGTAGCGCGTCGGTTTCTCAACTGTGGCAAACACGTCTTTGCAAAAGCCGCGATCCTCCATCAAAAAAGTTACTTGGATTACCGCAGATCGCCCGTCTATGATGTTATCCATATTCGTTTCGTTCCTTTCTTTATAGGGAGATGTCTCACCAGTTTTGGATGACCTCCGGGAGCTTATCATACTGCCCGGTGGCCAGCAGGCCGCATTCATAGTGAAAATTGATGTAGGTGAGATGGTATTCGATCTTTTCCATCATCTTCTTATCGCCTATTTCCCGTGCGTGCTGGTGCTCTATGAAATACTGCTTCATTTGCTCCAGCGTAATGCCATAGCTGTCTTTTCGGATCTTCGCTAAGATCCGCGCTTCCTCTTGTGCTGTTAACATTTCTTTCTCCTTTACATCGTTGCTGCCCGGCTCAGGAGGGAATCGTCCACTCCCTTGCAGGGGGTTCCATGCGTACTTTGAATAGCGAATGCTGGTATCTTTTGCACTTCCTTCCGCATGGCGAGGACGGCCTTCCGCACATTGGGATTGGTCATCTGATCTATGTCCATTGCCTCGGCGACCTCACGGACGACAAGCGCCCGAATGGTATCGGTCAGCCCGTGCAGTGCGTTGACGCCGCTAATGCAGAGGAACAGATTACCCCTTGCGCGGAAACTGCTTATCCGGCCATGCGCCGGGCTCTGCGTTCGGCGTGTTTCTGCTTGAGCCGCGTATAGTCCCCTTCGTAACGCTGGCAGCCGACTTTGTTCAGGCGGCGCAGCGCGGCGGAGTGGAACTGAAAAACGGCGGCAGTCCTGCGGTTTACTCCGGTAAATACATCGGCATCGTAACGCTTGTAGTCCACGATGTAGCCCAGATCATTTTCCTCCATATAGTCCATGAAGGCGGTGCTGTCCACCTCCAGCATCCCGTCACAGAGAAATGCCTGATAACGGGGCAGAGGCTGACCGAGGTTTTGCGTCATGGTGATGCGCTCTCCAGCGTTGACCGGGAGAAGCTGCACCTTGATCGCCGGGGTATTCGGGTAGCATTCCACCTTAATGCGGTAGGTGTTGCCTTTATAGGTGCCGGATAAAATATCATTCATATCGGTTCACTTCCTTATCATCATTCTGACCGGGGGAAGAAGGCTTGTTGGCTTTTGCCTGCGCCTGCTCAAAGCCGCGCTTGACAGCAAGAACCATCGCCTCCTCTCCCACATCGGCATTGCGGGGCTTTTTCTCCCGCAGCTTTTGGCACTTCCTCACGGCATCATCGTAATCATAGCCGATGCCGCATTGAAACTTGTCCGCGATCTGGCGGAGCTTTTCTGCCTGATATTCATAGATTGCCCGGTGAAATCCGCCGAGCTCCCACTCGTCGCACACCGTCTCCAACAGCTTTGCATAGTCCCGCAGAGCGTTGACGATTTTTACGACATCGCCGTAACAGGTTTTCACCTCATGGGTGCCGCTGAGATCAAATACATGCAGCAGCACCTCTCTGGAAAGGCACCGCTCCAGATCAATGGATGCGGACAACTGCGGCTCATAGGTCGCAGATGGCAGCTCCAACGGCTGCTTGGCGGGCTCATTCATCTTCTGCGCACCGCTTTTCGGCGCTGCCGGATAATCTGCCGGCGAAACGGACACTCCTGGGGAATGGTATGGGGGACGCTCTGCCAGTTGTCCAACACCAGTTCATGGGAGATCTCGCAGATGCTGTCGCCCTCCCCAATATAGAGGCATTCTGAGCAGGTGTCCGGATTGCAGTATTTCATGTTGGGTAAACACTCCTTTCAAATCATTATGCGGATTTTTGGCCGTACCGCATCAGCGGTACGCTTCTCCATTTTGCGCAGGCGGCCTGCACCGTTCCGGGAAGGCGCAGAATACGCCAGCGCATCATATCCGTCTGCCCACGGCGCACACGCTCAAGCGGAGCTTTCGTTTCACAGATCGCGCAGCGCAGCCAAGTGTGATGTCGGTTGGCAGTCCGAAACTCTAACACATACATTTTTCGACCTCCTGTTCCTTGGATAAAGTGAAAAGGCACAGCACCACAACGGTGCTGTGCCTTTCAACCAAAATGTTACGCCGCCTGCTCCACGACTGTCACCGGCACATCAGCCGCGACCGGCGAGGAGGGAGCCAGCAGGCAGTAATGGGAGTTCATCGTCTCAAAACGGATCTGCTGCGGCGTCACGCCATGAATGGCGATCACCGTAGAGGTGTGGAGATACCGTCCCTCCTCAAAGATGAGGGCGCGGCTGCCGACCTCCAGCGGATACATCAGGGTTCCGTGAACAATACGGATATTTTTCATGGGTCACAACTCCTTCTGTTTGGTTTCTTCCTGCGCAAAATAGGCGCGGTACAACGCTTTCAGCCGATGCCGCACCCGCTTGACGCTCATGCCTTCCCTCCGCGCGGTTTCTGCCAGACTGCAGCCGTGCAGACGGTGGCGGATCAAAAGAGCCTGCTCTTTATCCGCGAGGAGAAACAGGTCGTGCAGCAGCAATCTTGCCCGAAGTGCATCAAAGGCGTCGTCAGGCGGCGGATGCGCAGCCTGATAGGAAAACTCATGGCTTTTCCGCCGCTGCTCCTGACGCCGGAAGGTATTCAGGCTGCTGTTCATGGAGCGCCACGCGATCGTGGAGAAACGGTATCTGTGCAGACTCTTTTCGGTAAAATAGCGTTGGACAGCGTGAAGATAGCCGATTGCCGCAATATCGTAATACTCCCGGATCTCCAGCTTCTTTTCCAGAAGAAATCCATAGATCAGGGCGTGGTAGTGAGCGGCAAAGCGGCGCTGCGCTTCGGTCAAAGGGACGGGAACAGGGGCCTCCGGCGGAGGCCCTGTTTCCCGTTTTTCTTCCTCAATGCGGGGGATCGTATCAGGCGGGAAGTTCTTCCCGTTCTCCATCAATGACCGCCCCTAACGCAAAGTGCGCGCCGTTGTCAGGCAACTCCAGATGCGAGGCATCGCCGTCTCCGATGATGCTGGAGGCTGCGGCACCCGCCTGCGCTCTCTGCACGTTGATGTCCTTGATCTGCGCCACGAAGCCATCCGCGTAGGCGCGGATATGCGCCAGGTCTTCCCCGGCGAAATCGGCGATCTTGGTAAAGGTGGCGACGCAGTATTCGTGGCTGCCGCTGACGGCCTTCTTCAGCCCGATCCGCACCACGCCGGTACAAACCTTGCGGCGGCGGGAGAGGAACGCTTCATTGACGAAGCGGGTATAGGGCGTCAGGCTGGTAGGCGGCAGCGCGATCTGAATGGGCATATACTCACCGCTGCGCAGCAGATAGAGCATTCGCATGTTCTTACACGCCTTTCCCTTGTTGTTCCCATCGCTGCCGAACTGGTTGAGAACGCAGTCCGCACAGGTGCCGCCGGGCTCACCGTAGCCGACCTTTCCATCGAAGGACTGGCACAGGGGCGGCTGGTCATCATCGTACTCGCCGCCCTCCGGCCAGTAGGCGTTGGAGTTGTGGCTGTAGAGAATAACGCCCTCCAGATAGGGAGCATAGTCCGGCACATCCGGGTTCCCGGACGGGATCTCAAACTGCAGGTGCCCGCCGCCGGGGATCTTGATGCGGGTGAAGCTCAGGCGCAGGCCCTCCATATCGTCCGCAAGGTCTTCACTGGTGAAGTCGTCTCCGTCAAGGAGCTGCGGGATCTGGAAAAGGGTCTTGGTCTCCATCATGGTATTGGTCTGTTCGTACATAATCGTATCCTCCTTAAAAATGTTCCGACCGCTCAGGCGGCCAGCAGTTCCGTTCGGTTCATCTGCCGGAACAGGGCGGGCGACATCGTCATAACGCTGTACCCGATCTCCTCCAGCTTCGTTGCCCGGTCGTAGCTCTCAACATCCTGACTGAAGCGGGTCACGGCATTGGCGAGCCCGTAGAGGGAAAAATCGCCGCCGGTGATCAGATGCTCCAGAACGCCGTTGCTCTCGTCCTCCGTAATGCCGAAGCTGGAAGAAGCCAGCTTGACAATGGCAGGGAGCTGCTTGGTATCCAGCATGGCCTCCGTACTCTCCCGCATCCGGCTCACTACCTGGGCAAACCTTGCCTCAGAGATGGCGGCGCGGACGGTGTCCTTGATTTTCAGCACAAAGGCATGGTCGTCTGCCAGCAGTGTTTCATTGGAATAGATGGAAAAGTCCTCCTCGCTGGTCGCGGCGCGCCCCACATGATTGCGGCGGGTTTTGGCGTCGTTGATCACCATGCCGTTGGAGCATACCAGGCGGTAGATCAACGGCTGGATGGTAACGGAGCCCAGCCCTGTCTCACTGTTGGAGATGATGACGCCGGCCTGTACCACATCGCCCGGGACAACATCCGCCTGCAAGCGGGGATTGACCACCTTGATATACATGAAATCGTCGGTGATCTGCGTGCTGACGAACCGTGCCTCCGGCAGCTCCCCAATGACGGGCAGCGTTACACTGGCAATGTCCAGATTGTCAATGCGGCGGTAGCGGTTGCTGAGAAACGCGCGGGCGCAGCCATCCATCGTGCGGAGCGTCCGAAGCTCGTTTTTCTGGGAGAACCAGTAGTTGGCGTTATAGGCCAAAAGCTCCGGCGCATCCGTGCGCATCAGCTCATAATACTTCTGCGGAATGCCGAGATAGGTTCCCAGCTGGCGGTGCGCCGTCTGGCGAATATCCAGGGGCGTGATCTTATCCAGCCCATTCTCCGTGACACGGAGCTGCGGCACGTCCGAGGTGACCGAGAGGGACAGGCTTCCGGTGTTCACCAGGTAGTCCTGCTTGGCCTTGCTCTGACGCAGCAGCTCCTGTGCCATCTCTTTGATGGTAAGTCCGGTTTTCATTCCTGCTTCACATCCTTTCTCTGCCGCTCACCAGGAAACGAGGATATCCGCGTCTCTTGCGTCGGCAGCGTAGCCTTCTTCCTCCAAAACCTTGACCAGCTGCGGCCAGTAGACCTTTTCAGGAAAGTCCAGAAAGGTTTCCTTTGCCGGTTCCGCTTCGTTTTCCTTGGCCTGCACAAAAACCTCACCGTTTTCCTGCACGGTCAGGCTGCTGTGCCCTCTGGAGTTCAGATC